>Ga0207010_1012_pt1 | contig 62924 bp, 52 predicted proteins | sample Alteio_BWMinCont_82_FD_153465 | JGI IMG/M metagenome (GOLD analysis project Ga0207010, IMG submission 153465) | Enriched cells from forest soil in Barre Woods Harvard Forest LTER site, Petersham, Massachusetts, United States -... | ecosystem: Environmental > Terrestrial > Soil > Temperate forest >...
TGAGATAATTTAAAACCTTTCAAGAAGGCCATTGCAATGTTTTATCATATTACGAACAGCACGCCTTTCTTCATTTGCTTCCTTCGATCGTAAACCATGCTTCCAGCTTCCCATCTTCTGGCGCATTTTTCCCTCTGGCGTTTTGGCTCCTGTACTATGGCCGCCATGAAGGCGGCAAACTCGTTTGCCTTTAACGGCAAAATTTTTGCATCGCTGTCCAGACTGCTTCGATTTGGCTTCACAAATCGGTATTGTTTCCATGAGGTACCTCACTAATTTTTTGTTGTTGCTCCCCACCCCCTACTTGACCCACTATAGCCTGACCTCCACCGTTTACCTGAACGTATTGATGCTGCACTGTGATTTTTTGTTCCCCCTTTTGTCGGTAGTGTACAAGTGCCTCTATTGTTTTCGTGTGCAAGTTTAACAATTTCAAAGCCGTATTCATAAGTATTGGATGCCAAATATGTTTAGCAAAAGTTTCATCATCAAAAAGTACGCTCCTTGCCCTTTCCAGAAAATCCATGCCTTGAGAATATAATACCGCAGCTTGAGCCGCAAGCCTGGCTTCATTCGCATCTTTCGGTTCGGAATCATATATGCTTTGAACAACGATATTGTTTTTCTTAGCTTCGTCCATACTGTTTGGTAAAGCCTTTACACCAGAAGTAATAATGCTATCAGCAAGCGGTGAGTTTGATGTTCCCGATAACTGTTGTAACTCATTTTGCCGTGATATATCTTCCTTGTCTGCTGTGAACCTCTTTATTGACAGTTTTGCCGTACCATCTTTTTCTTCCATAAAGAATTCTATCGGGCATTTTCTGTTTTTTCCTGCTTTCTGTGAAAGGTTGGCTTCTTCCTTTTTTGGCAATCTTGTTTGTTCATTGCAGATGACCTGATTTTGCATCTTCTCTTTTACTTTTTCTTTTTTCATAACAATCCTTTTTTTGTTTTTCTTTCGGATGGACTATGCATACCTTCCAAATTTCATTTCTAGGGACAAAAGGGACAATAGGGACAAAAATATCCCTATTGCGACAATATTTATTCGAATAAGAGGGGGTTGACCTCATAGATACAACTTGGCCTTCCTATACTTTTATTAATCTCAATTTCTTGCAAAATATCACGCTCACCAAGTATTGCCAGGCTGGGTTTCAATTCATCCTTTTTGACGCGGCGAAACTTTCTTTGGCATTCTCGAAAGGTAAATTGCCTGATATTTTCCTGCTTAATCCATTGATAAATTGTTCCTGCCACCTGCATTGCATTGTCTTGTTGCAGGAGGTCAAAAACAACGAGAGCATGTTTTGTTAGGGCGTGTCCAATTTTTACCGCTGAAGTCAAATCCTCAGAGGATATTTGATGCTGCCAAGGCTTCTCGAAAGCATAACGCATGATATGCAGCAAAGCGGCGATTCGGGCTATTGCGCCGGGAAGCTTGCCTGCCCAATCGGTGATATGAGAAAGATGGCCAATTTCTTCTCCCATTAACGATTCCACGGTTTTGGCATAACTTAGCCACTTGGCATAAGCCTCTTCCGATAATATTAAAGAGCATAGGCTCCTTTTGCCGTTCTTAACAGAGACAGGGTGATTCATAAGAGTCTGCAAAGCCCTTTGGTATAACTGGACACATTCTTTATCCATAGGAGCTTCACAGAAAGTTCTGGAGCCAATATTTGATTTTGGCATGACATATAGGAAGCGACCGAGAAGACCTCTGCCTCGGAATGTTTTATTGCGGCACATGTTTTTTAGTACTTCAGGTTGTATTGTCAGCCCCATTGTTAGGATAGCCCTTTCCATAAAGATTGGCGGCTTTGACCCTCTATCAACACGGACAGGACTTGCAGAATGTGACTGTAAAAATAAATCGATGTTAGCTTTGCCATCTGAATATAAACCGCCGAGTATATCAAAAATGCCCCCTTCATCACTCAGCAATGACATTGCTTCATCGTTCGTTGACATAATGGTTGCCAACTGTTCAGGGGTTACGTCGCTAGTCCAAATTTGTGGGCATGAGGGCACCTCCACCAGTTCTTGTTCTAATAATTCAATATCATTTTGAATGTCGTCATATTGAGTTTCATCTGCTCTTGAGGCAAGAATGCGAAGTTCCTTAAGCCTAGCTTCAGCGGTTTTTCTCTTGCTCTGGGCAGATTTAATCAAGGGTTCCATGATTGCTTTCTGTTCCGATTCCCATTTGCGCAATGGGGCTGTAACTTCACCATACACCTTAGTTTTTCTTGAGGCTGGGGGTAGAACAATGACTGGCCAAAGATTGACAGGCTCGTGATAGTCGGATTTAACTTGCACCTGATATCGATTTTGGGATGCTGTAGCTACCGCCGATAAAGTCAGCATAGCCGACAGTTCAATCGGGGTTTCAGTTGATCGGGCAAGTTCATTCACAAACTGTTCGAAGGGCGAAGGGAAGACATTGTCCGGCCAAGGGTTCAAAGGAACCTCCTCTAAAGGAAGAGGAGGGTTCCATTCATGATTATTGAAGGTCGATGCTTGCATGTTTTATCTCCTTCCCTTATCATGACTGTTGTTTCCGGGTAGTTTATTTGAAGATTTTGGGGCGGCTGCCAGGCCGTCCTTTTTTAGGAATTCTCCAACCATAGGTTTTAATTCAGGAGGAATGTAATACCTACCTGGACTACAAACCTTCCCATCTCGATCAAGACATTCAAAAGATTTAGTTTTAATGGTGTCTCGGAATCCGTTTTCTCTTAATTCAAAGACAATTTGTCTTGGATTAAGCGCGCCAATGATTATTCCCAAATCTTTAACTTCGATACTATCTTTAGCAAGAAGAGCATCAAGCGCTCTTCTTTGCCTTTGGCTATGAATTTTTAAATAATCAATCATACTAGACCTCCTTTGGCGTTTCTCTCTTCCACCCATCGGAAGAAAGCCGCTTCGTCGATCAGTACTCTTCTTCCAACACGCTTAATGACTTTGTCAAAACCATTTTTTTTAGCGTGAAAAATAAGGTGCCGCATTCCGCCTGGAGGAGGCCATGAGTGAGGCCATTTTGTTGCTGTGTATAATTTAGGGTTTGATTTATTTTCGAGTTGATCGGTCATTTGACTTTACCTTTCTTTTTTGTTTAAAGCAGCTAACGTCGGCACAATGCCAAGCAATTTCGCTTGCTTTTGGTTCAAAGTTAAAAGGTGTCTGATTATTTAAATAACGGCGGATGAAAATTAATTCCCCGATAGCTTATCGGGGAATTCTTTCAAGGGAAGTACATTGTTTTTACAGGCTGGAATTTACTTATCGGGGAATTACCTTTGTAAGCAAGGGGATTTTTTTAAGAAATCTAGTCAGACATGCAATTGCAAGGGAGGAATTATTTTTCATAAAACGGAATTATTCATTTATTTTTGATATATTGGACTTTGGGCCAGGCTTTTTCTCGCCGGGAAAAAGATCACTAAACCATTCGGGGTCAACTTGGCACCCATCATAATCATCACCTTGGATAGCTGGTATTTCTCCAATTTTATTGATTAATGCAACTAATTTATTCATGTCATCGCTGCGAGCAAGGGCTGTAGGGGATATGAATTTTTTATCTTTATTTTTTTGGTTTCTCCAAAAAAGGTCAGCCGCATAGCGCATAATATCTCTTCTATGGGATTCCTTTCTGAATCTTGTTTTTGTCTTAGTTTCTTCTTCATCGTGAGATACTTCAATCTCATTTTCCTCCTCAGTTATTTCTTCTATGATATGCAAATGCATAGGCACGGGCACTTTCTTTTCTTTTAGAAATGACACGAATTTACGAACGAGTACATAATTTTGTGCTGGACATGCGATATGACCCAGATGATTTGTAAGTAAATCAACAAGACATTCGCTATCTATAGCTGAGAGTAGTGGAACTAGGGCGAACTTATCCAGCATGGCTATCATTTTTGGATTCAACCCATAATAAATAAGAACAGCTTGTGGAATATCCCATGAGTTCAATCTCAAAGGCTTTTCATCAAAAGGAAATTTCTTCCTGAGTTCATCCAGCAGAATTTCAGGGTTCTTGTGAACGCATTCATATTGATTCCATACTTTAAGATAGTAAGAAAAGGAAATTTGATCGTAATCTAACATTTATGCTCCAAAAAGTTTTTGATTCATTTTTTCTACAACATTTGATGTGTGTGACTCTGATAGGTGAGCATATCTTTTGACCATGCTCAAAGTTTTATGTCCAAGTACTTCGGCGATTTCAGCCAAGCTCGCGCCATTCATCAGAAGATAGCTGGCGCAGCTGTGACGGCAATCATGGAAGCGGAAGTTTGAGATGTTCCCCTTTTTTAATGCCTGCTCCCAGGGGAATCTTAAGTCCATCGGTTTGTCCGCATCATCTTTGGAGGGAAATAGAAGGCCAAAAATTTGTCCTTTAGTCAGTCCATATGATTGCACGAGTTCCAAAGCATGGCCGCGGAGAGCGACGACTCTTCTTTCTCCATTTTTGGTTTCGTGCAGGATGATTTTGCCTTTGAAGATGTCAATATTTTCCCATCGGAGATTCATCAGCTCGCCTTGACGCATTCCAGTTGACAAGGCAAGGACAACAACAATGTATAGATAGGGATTAGAACTGCCTTTACTGGAAGCCAGCAGCGCCTCTCTTTCGCTGTCGTCGAGGAAGCGGACTCGGCCTCTCGGTTCAGTGGGCTTGGTGACTTTTCTCATAGGGGAGTCTTCCAGCCAGCCCCATTCCTTCGTAGCAATGGTAATGGCATGTGACAGGGCAGCCAAATATCGAACGACTGTGGAAGGGGAGCGAATGGTTCCTTTGATGGTTTTTCCTTTTAATAGGATGTCCCGCTGTTCGGCAATGAGTGCGGGTGTCAGGTCAGACAATAGGCAATAGCCTATCTGCTTTTTCCACCAAAGGAGCTGAGCGGTTGTTGAAGAGCCATTTTTCGGCTTTGTCGGAATGACATTTTCAATATAGCGGTCAATGAGTGCGCCAAGGGTGTGTTTTTTAGCCTCAGCAGTTTTGAAGTGTCGACCTTCCCGCATGGCGGCTTCGGTCTGTTGTGCCCAAAGCTTGGCATCGGTTTTGCGGTCGAAGGTTGCGGTTGCTGTTGGGTGACCTTTCAACCTGACCTGAACCCGGAAATGAGTTGCGCCATTATCTGTTTTTCTTTCTTGAATGTAAGCCATTTTTCCTCCGTTTTGTTGTTTTGTTAACAACGACGGATTGTTAATCAACTGGCGCACTTGGAAAAATCGACCCGAAAAGGCATTCACAAGCCTTTCGTCTTCGATAACTCTTACTTTTGGTGCACTGGTGGTGCATTAAAAGAATAAAGTTAACAAGTTGCGTCATTCGCTGGTCAATAGGTTTTGTCCCTATTGTCCTTTTTGTCCTTTGGTTTTGGTTTAGTCATGACAACGAGAGTTGTTGCCATTTTTTGCGAGCGAGTGCACCATCAGTGCACCATTAGACAAAAATGGCAGCTACAACTCTCGTCGTAACTGCCTAATAATTAAAATCTCCGGAAGAAGGATTCGAACCTACGACCAACGGATTAACAGTCCGCTGCTCTACCGCTGAGCTATTCCGGAATAGAGAACTGACATATTAAAAAATCGGCAATTTTAAGACAAGTCTTTTTGCAATGAAAAATACGTTAAGGGTGCAATTAAAAGTGATTGCTTGAATAGACCCTACTTTCAGGTAGTTGTTAATAGCCATTGCCGTGATCCCTCAATTTATAGGAGATGTTTTCAACCACAAGCTTTAGATTATTTTCTTTCAATTTTTCGATCGCATCATTTAGCATTTCGCAGCCCGGAAAATTACCAATTGTCAGATGGCGCAGTTGTTTAAAGAGTTCGAATTGGGCTACATGTTCAGCAGAAAGTTCCCAATATTCCATATCGATTGTTTGTAGAGTGGGAACGGCATTGGCAAGTTCGGGAATGACCCGATCTTCGGGGGCAAGTTCATTATCAAGTTTCATAGAAAAATTGGTGAGATTGACGAAAGTTTTCAAACATGATACCGCACGCAGTGTATCTGGAAAGCGGCTCCAGTTTAGGCAAAGGACTGTTAAATGGCTGGAGAGAAATTTAGCAATGACCTCTAGAATGTCATTCTCATAGGACATGGAATTGATTTTGAAATGGGTGAGTTTCTTATTCTTTTTTAAAAACTCAAAATCTTTTATTTGTACTTTTTCCAAACCAGATATTTTAAGGAATTGCAGTTCTGCTAAATGGGCGATTCTAATAAAAGAATAGGAAGACAGATTCTTTGAACCGATATTTAGCTTTTCAAGTTTTGGCGATCTCTTTAAAAGTTCAGGTAAGTTCCCATCATTGAGATTATCGGAATGGAGTTTGAGGTTATTCATTTTTTCCAGCCGCCCGATGGCAACGTCAAAAGTTCTTTGGTCACCTCTACGTACACATACTCTCAGACTGCTTAATTTAGGGTTGGTATTAGTGATGGCGTCCAACATGTCCGGTGTGATTTTGTGGTAGCTTCTAATGCGAAGAGATTGGAGTTTGGGCTGTATACCATTTTCAACTGACATGGAAGTTGCCAATATCGTACTATAGAAGTTAGTCGCAGTTTCAATTGTAAAAATTGGTTTTTCCCACAATAAGATTCCTGATGTAAGTTGAGAGTTGTATACCCCTTTTTTGGATTCGATTGATTTGAGGTTAGGGCATTGATTGAAGGTCTCTACTATCCTTAGAGCGATGTTTTGACAGTTGCCTCTAGTAAAATAGTATGGAACGAAAGTTAAGGCGGTAGCATGCTCTTTGAAAATCCTGAAATAGCGGGCTCGTGCATCATGGCTTGGCAACGATGCGATGTTCCATTCGATTGACTCGAGGAAATGCGACATCTGTTCATTGACTTGAGTTTCATCAAATATAAATTCATCAGGGTTTTGATCGTATTGATACAGCTGTTGCTGATAAGGGGTGGGGAAAAGTAAAGACGAGACGTAACCTATCATTGGAATCCTTAAGAAAACTTAATTGACAAAATCTGATCAATACTAAACTAAATCGTCATTTTTTTAAATGAACATTATTTTTTTAATAAGATAGGGCACGGGATACAAGTGGAAAGGCTGAGGGCTGAGGGCTGATGAAATGGACTATAATGGGACGAAGGGACTTATTTTCATAAGTCCCATTCGTCCCAGTTTAGCCTTTAGCCTTTTCTAGTAGTCCATCCCCATGGAAGCGGTAGCAGGAGTTCTGCTCTCGTCTGGGATATCGGCTACAAGGGCCTCGGTTGTCAGGAGCATGGAGGCGACTGACACAGCGTATTCGAGGGCGCATCGGACCACTTTCGTTGGGTCGAGGATTCCTTCCTTGATCATGTCGACATAGGTGCCTGTGAGGGCATTGTAGCCTTCGGTAGCAGACAATTTTTCAACTTGCTGAAGGATGATGGCTCCTTCTTGTCCGGCGTTTTCGACGATCTGACGCAATGGCGCACTTAAGGCACGGACCAGGATTTTGACTCCGGTCTTTTCATCACCTTCGCACGATTCGGCCAGTTTGCTGATGGCTGGAATGCAACGAACGAGAGCGGTACCTCCGCCAGGGAGGATGCCTTCTTCGACGGCTGCGGCGGTGGCGCGCTGGGCGTCATCGACACGGTCTTTTTTCTCTTTCATTTCGATTTCGGTGGCTGCTCCGACACGAATGACTGCAACGCCGCCGACTAATTTGGCTAGGCGTTCTTGCAGTTTTTCTTTATCGTAGTCGGAGGTACTTTCCTCTATCTCACGTTTGATCTGGGCAGCGCGGTCTTGAATAGCTTGTTTGGATCCTGCACCTTCGACCAAAGTGGTTTCTTCTTTATTCATGACAGCTTTTTTGACACGGCCTAGCTGCTCAATGGTGATTGTTTCGAGCTGCATTCCGAGCTCTTCGCTGATCAGTTGACCACCGGTCAGGAGGGCAATATCTTGAAGCATCGCTTTGCGTCTATCGCCGAAGCCTGGGGCTTTGACGGCGCAGACTTTGAGTCCGGCGCGCAGACGGTTGACGACGAGGACGGCAAGCGCTTCACTTTCTACATCTTCAGCGATGATTAGGAGGGGACGTCCACTTTCAGCAACAACTTGCAGGATGGGGATGATCTCTTTGATGGTACTGATTTTTTTGTCGTAGATAAGTACGTAGGCGTCTTCTAATACGCACTCTTGTGCTTCGGCATTGGTGATGAAATAGGAGGAGAGGTATCCGCGGTCGAACTTCATCCCTTTGACGACATCGAGTTCTGTTTCGAAGCCTTTGCCTTCTTCAACGGTGATGGTCCCGTCGCGTCCCACTTTTTCCATTGCTAGTGCGATGATTTCGCCGATCGCTTTGTCATTGTTAGCCGAGATGGTGGCCACTTGGGCGATCTCGTTGCGGTCTTTAACTTTCTTACTTTGCTTGACAAGTTCCTGGATGGTCATTTTAAGGGCTTTTTCCATGCCGCGCTTGAGGTCGAGCGGGTTGGCTCCGGCAGCGACGTTGCGGAGTCCTTCACTGTAGATGGCTTCTGCTAAAACAGTAGCTGTGGTAGTTCCATCACCCGCTTTGTCGGCAGTCCTGCTGGCCACTTCTTTGACCATCTGAGCGCCCATATTTTCGAACTTATCTTCTAGTTCGATTTCTTTGGCGACGGTGACACCATCCTTGGTGATGTGTGGTGTGCCATATGCTTTGTCTATAACGACGTTGCGACCTTTAGGACCGAGAGTTACTTTAACAGCGTCCGTGAGTGTGCGAACACCTTTGAGAATTTTTTGACGTGCGTCTTCTTTGAATTTAATGGTTTTTGGTGCCATTTGAAATCTCCTTTATATTTATTTTTCTACAATGGCAATGATGTCATCAGCTCGAAGGATGACTAATTCTTCATCGTTCAATGTGACTTCTTGTCCGGAATATTTTTCCATGAGGATGATGTCGCCTACTTTGACGGGCATGGGGATGATTGTCCCATTTTTTTCTTTTGTGCCGCTGCCGATGGCTACTACTTCAGCTTGTTCTTGCTTCTTTTTGGCTGTATCGGGAAGGATGATGCCTCCTTTTAATTTCTCTTCCGCGGCGAGGCGACGGACGAGGACCCGATTTCCCAATGGTAGTAATTTTGTGGCTGGACGAGATGCTAATTGTTGTGTTTGAGCCATATAAGAATCTCCTTAATTGATAATTGAGTAAGCTATGAAAATACATGATGAGATGATTTTCTCGCAAGTGAAATTTAGCACTACTTAAATTCGACTGCTAAGCAAGCTGTCGAGCTGGCCTACAAGCTGATCAAACTTACGTATAGCCGATTGGACCGGGGCTGGAGATTCCATATCGACTCCGGCCAGCTTGAGAGTTTCAATCGGATAGCGGCTGGAGCCACTTTTGAGGAAGTTTAAATAAGCTTCCTGTTCCTTATGTCCGCCTGTGCAAACGATTTCAGCTAAATCAATGGCAGCGCTGATCCCCGTTGCGTATTGGTAGACGTAGAAGTTGTAGTAGAAATGGGGGATGCGTGCCCATTCGATGTTAATTTCTTCGTCGATGACGACAGAAGGTCCAAAATATTTCTGGTTTAGTTTGCGGTATTCTTCTTTTAGAAGCTGTGGTGTGAGGGGAGTTCCTTGTTCTACATGCTGATGGATGAGCAGTTCGAATTCCGCAAACATCGTTTGGCGGAAGAGGGTTCCGCGGAGCCCTTCGACTTTCTGATTAATCAAGAAGATTTTTTCTGTCGGGTTGGTGCATCGTTCGATTAGTAAGCGGTCGAGCAGGTCCTCATTAAAGGTGGAGGCCACTTCTGCGAGGAAGATGGGGTAATCGCTGTAGTGGTAAGGCTGGTGTTGACGGCTATAATAGCTATGCATGCTGTGACCGCACTCATGGGCCAGGGTGAATACATCGCGTAAGATGTTTTTGTAATTCATTAATATGTAGGGCAGGCTGTCGAAACAGCCACTGGAGTATCCTCCAGAACGCTTACTTTTGTTCTCATAGCGGTCGACCCAGCGCTGGTCCTTCAGTCCTTTGCGCAGAATATTCTGATAGTCCTTCCCTAAAGGAGCAACCGATTCGATGACGAGGTCTTCGGCTTCTTTGTAAGGCATCTTAATGTCGATCGATTTGGTTAGTGGAACATAAACATCATAAAGGTGCATTTCATCAAGTTGTAAAATCCTTTTACGCAATTCCATATAGCGGTGGAGGACGCCTATCTCATCGTTGACAGCCTGGACTAGTGCATGGTAGACAGTTGTGGGGATATTTTTTGGGTAGAGGGCCTCTTCCAGGCAAGAGGGGTAGTGTCTCGCTTTAGCGTTGAACTGGTGGGTTTGTATCTGTCCGGTCAGCAGCTCGCATAAGGTGTTTTCATAAGAGAGGTATTTATGGTGGTATTGTTTGAAAGCCCTTTCTCGGAGGGTCCTATCTTGCTCGCGGATATAAAGTCCGAAGGTTGCGTGGGAGAGGGGTTTTTCCACACCTTCGCTATCCTCTACTGATCCGAACTGGAAGTCGGCATCGCTGATCGCATTGAAAGTCTTATAGGGGGTTTGCAAGGCTTGTCCGGCCTGCGCTACTAATTTCTCGCTTTCGGGTGAAAGGGTATGAGTTTTCATCCTGACTATCTTTTCAAGATAAAAACGATATTCCTTTAGTGAAGGATCAGCCAGGTAGTTTTCGAGGGTTTCGTTGGAAAGGCTTAATAGTTCTGGCTGCATCCATGCTGTCTCTTGTGCAAAGGTGTGTGCGACGGCCAGGATCTGTTCATACGACTTTTTATAGGTGGGGCTGGTGATGTCTTCATCATGGCGAAGATGGGCATAGGTATACAGTTTCGTAAGAGTCCTGTCGATCTGAAAGGTTTTTTCCAATGCTTCTTTAACTTTCTTGACCCCTTTGTCAAAAGTTCCTTGCATAGTCGCGACATCGGGCCAATAAGGAGTTTTTTGTCGGTCTTTGATAAAAGCGTCGAATGCTTTTTCCCATTCGGCTTGGCTTGGATAAAGGGCTTCAACATTCCATCGGTCTTCGACTGGGACTTCATCACGAGTTTTAACCATTTTTTCACCAAAATTTGTTTGCGTAATATTCTTGTATAAGCTATTTCAAAGAAGATAAGAGATAAAGAGAAAAAAAGCGATGACAAAAATACTCCATAATAAAAATGTTGTGAAAGGGAAGTTCGTCGTGGCCAATGACCGAGGCATGCATACCAGGCCCTGCACCGAGTTGGTGAAGTGCGCTAGTCATTTTAAAGCCAAAGTAGTGCTCAAATATCAAATCCATACAGTCAATGCCAAATCATTGCTTGGCGTCCTCATGCTCGCCGCTGCCAAAGGGGCGAAGATCTCCATCGAAGCTGAAGGGGAGGATGCAGAAAGCGTAGTGAAGAGCATTCTTGAATTGGCGAAGAATAACTTCTACATCAAGTATTGATTGCGATTCTCATGCAGCGTCCAAAGTCACTTTGTTGATAAGGTATTATTCCTGACGATATTGCCTTCCTTAACACTTTCTACATTGTAGAAACCACAAATATTATCTTTGATATCTAAAATAGGAGTATAAATATAAATGTATGTATCATCTACAAGCCTTATGGTGGTATCAGATTGGACTACTATATTTGAATATGGGGCTTTTTTTGAATTTTTCCAATTTTCAGGAAATTCTTTGAAAAGAAAAAAATCGCACCAATCAAATTGAATGACATCTTTTACGAGTGTTAATAAATCCTCCTTAAACTTCAAGAAGGCAGCCTTAGCAAAAGGGACTTACTCAGATGTAGGTCTTAGAGCAGCGCTTGATAAGCTTTTTTGGCCAGTTAGTTTACTAGCTACCACCTTTAGCCTTACATCTTTAGACCTATTTGATCGTTTTATAAAAAAAATAAGTTAAAGTTAAATATTAATGATCTAGATGGACAATCTGATAACCATTTCGTCCATCTAGTTCATTTCGTCCTTTTCAATGAACTTCACGAAGCCTCATTTGTAACTTCTTTACTCTTCGACGGGAATGGTCTTATCAAGCACTTCCTGCGTGCAGTAGACGGGAGCGTTGTTCATTAAGGCAAGGGTGAGACTGTCAGAAGGACGGCAATCTATTTCGATGATATGGCGGATATCGCCCAAGTCCTGCTCAAGGAAAAGGCGCGCGTAGTAGACAGTATCTTGAACATCATTGATTACCACTTGCTTCACTTTAACATCCAGTCCTTCTAACAATTTATCAACGAGATCGTGAGTCAGCGGCCGGGGCGATTCCATTTCGGCCAGCAGCATCTGCAAGGTCCGGCCAATGCTGGGATCGGTATAGATAGCAAATTTTTTGTCGGGCGTTCCTAAGATAATGACTGTGTAAGAACGTGTCTGCATGATCTTATCGAATGATAATTGGACGAGCGGGGAATTCATGAGATCCTCAGGTTAGAATTTTTACAAAGCCATCTTCATACCCGACAATGACACGTTTTGCAACATTAAAAAACAAGCCTGTCTCCAAAACACCTGCGATGCTTTTGAGGTCATCTTCTATCTTTTTAGGGTTGGTGATGGGTTGATCGAGGTGTATATCGACAATATAGTTCTTATTATCAGTTAGATAAATTGATTTATCTCTTTCAAGACGCAAAATGCCGCGGTAACCACGCTCTTTTATTCTTTCGATTGTTGACCGATAGCCAAAAGATAAAATTTCTATAGCTAGTGGGAATAATCCGATATTTTTGACCAGTTTTGTCTCATCGACTACGACCACCATTTCTTTGCTTGCCTGGGCTAGTATTTTTTCTCGGAGAAGGGCGCCGCCGCCACCTTTAATCATATTTTTTTGAAGGTCGATCTCATCGGCTCCATCGACATCGATATCTGTTATGGTTAAAGTATCCGGATCAATTAAAGGAATTCTGAGACTTTCAGCCAGGTGCTGTGTCTGGCGCGATGAGGCGATGCCCTTTATTTTTAATCCTTCTTTGCACTTTTTGGCCAGCTCTTCAATAAAATAGGTGGCAGTCGAGCCGGTGCCCAGCCCGACTACCATTCCATCTTCAATGAGGTCAACAGCAGCTTGTCCAGCAGCTTTCTTTGCATTCTGAATAGGGAGGAGCTCTTTGTTCATGGAAAGCCTTTAAAAAAAATCCAAATTACTGCTCTAGTATTGGCTTCTAGGGGTAGAAGGTGAAACTTCGAGCTGGTTGTCAACGCTGCGAACACCTTTTGTAGATTTTGTAATTTTTTCTACATCATTTTTTTCTTTGTCGCTGTTCACTGTTCCACGTAATGTTGCTACACCGCTAACAATAATGATTTTAATATTTCTTGCATTTGAAGAAAGGGAATCGTCATCCATCAGAGCAGCACGGATTCTTTGTGTTGTTGCCATATCTTCTGGGTTGGCATTTTGCTGCTCTTGCATTGTTTGATCGTTGCGATCACGGCTGTTGGTGTTTTTATCCATACCATTTTTTTCACATGCAGTGAGTAATAATGATATAGAAGCTAATGCTAATAATTGCTTTTTCATAGTTGTTCTCCTAAAAAGTTTAAATACCACTAAATTTGTACTGATCGGCCACTCTATTTCGGACAATATAGAATTTTAATATATAATGCCAAGGAAAATATTTATCCGTGTTTGTTCCCGTGCCTGAAAATCTCGCATTTTTCAACGCAAATCTTGCTTCTGGCATCCCCTTCGAATCGCAGTTTCCAGGATCATCTGATTTCGGATACGAAAGCTGCATTGACAGAAAAATACCGTTACACAACAATAACCCATTAATTTAAGGATTCAGGCTTATGCGTAATGTAATAGATGTTTTGCAGGAACGAGGTTTTATAGAAGCAATGACAAGCGAAGAGGTGCGTCAGCTTACCGAAAAACCAGTGGTTGTCTATTGTGGATTTGATCCTACTGCCGATAGCCTCCATCTGGGTAATCTTGTTTCTATAATGGGTTTGGCCTGGTTCCAGAAATTTGGTCATACCCCTATTGCTATTGTTGGAGGCGCAACCGGTATGATTGGCGATCCTTCAGGCAAAAGTGTTGAAAGACAGCTGCTCGATGAAGCGACGATTCAGACCAATTTAAAAGGAATACGTAAAAATCTTGAAACCGTGATCGATTTCCAGAGCAAAGATACAAAAGCGATGATCTTGAATAATTTCGATTGGTTTAAGACTTTTTCTTATGTCACCTTTTTACGCGATGTAGGAAAATTGTTTCGTCTGGGTCCGATGCTAGCCAAAGAGAGTGTTAAGACTCGTATGAATTCTGAAGAGGGGATGAGTTATACAGAGTTCAGCTACCAGCTTTTGCAAGGATTTGATTTCCTTCATCTGTTCGAAAATTACTGCGTGACCATTCAACTCGGTGGCAGCGACCAGTGGGGAAATATTACGGCAGGGACAGACTTGATACGCAAAGTGCATGGCAAAAGCGCCTATGGGATCACTTGGCCTTTGATAACCCGCAGCGACGGACAAAAGTTTGGCAAATCGGAAAAAGGAGCCGTCTGGCTGTCGCCGGAAAAATTATCGGCCTATGAATTCTATCAATATTTAATCCGGGTGACTGATGAAGATACCATCAAAATGATGCGTATGCTCACATTCATGGAGATGGATGAAATTCGGCGCTACGAGAAAATGATGAAAGAGCCAAATTACGTTCCAAACACCTCGCAGAAGCGCCTTGCGGAAGAAATTACACGTCTGGTCCATGGCGAAGAAGGTTTGAAAACTGCGATTAAAGTGACCGAAGGTGTTGCTCCGGGCTCTAATGCCAGGCTGGACGCTGAAGTATTGGAAAGTCTTGCTCAGGATATGCCTAGCATAGAACTTGGCTCTAATGATGTGTTGAATAAAAAGCTGATCGATCTACTTGTGGAGATCGGCTTGCAGCCAAGTAAAGGAGAAGCGAGACGTATAATCCGAAATGGCGGAGTTTATATCAACAATCAGAAAATAGAAGACGAAAATTGCTCGATTGGTGATAATCATCTGATTTCCAATAGGTTAATTTTAATAGCCGCTGGAAAAAAGAATAAAATGCTGATTCGTATAAAAGGAATTTAATAAAATAGTATTGATTTCTTTGCATCTTTTCATATGATGAAGAAGACGATGTTGGAGTATAATTCTTTGATATGAATTTTTAGATAAGCTGATGAATTTGAAAAAAGTTCAAAAAGGACTTGCTTGAAAATCAAAGAGATATAACAATGTCAAATCAGTCAATCTTAACGACAAAAGGAAGGAGTCCGAGTCTATGATTAGCAGCGATAAGAAGTGTACAATGACCAAAAAGAAATTGATCAATTCTATCTCTCAAGATAAGGGTATTCACCCGAATGACGTCAGACACGTCATTCAGGCATTTCTTGATAAAATCACCGATTGCTTATCACAAGGTGAGCGTCTCGAATTTAGAGAATTTGGTGTGTTTGAAGTTGTTGAGCGGAAACAAAAAATCGGACGCAATCCTAAAAAAGCGGCGGTGCCCATAGTCATCCCTGCAAGACAGGCCGTCAAATTCACTCCAGGCAAGAGAATGCGCCAGGTGGTCGAAGGTGAGAGCCTGGTAGAGGTTTCTTAAGTCTAAGTTAGTAAATAAAGATAAATGGTTTAATTCTTATAGGATTGTCGTTGTCTTTTTTTGCAATTCAGCCTGATTAAATAGATTATTTAGCGACGATTATTTCCCCGCCCCAGGCGGTAATGAAGGCCATATTAATATGAAAGACCCCATTTTTCTGCAGACCATGCAAACTGCTCAGAATGGGGAAGCGGACTCTCCCGTGAATTTAGAGAGTGCCATTCATGAGTTCCTTCAAGGTAAGCTGACACAAGAATTATTAGAAGAATTGATTGACGACTGTTCGTGGCATGAGACCATGATGTCTCCTGAGAAAACGGTCGGAAACTGGAAGCGACTTTTAGCAATAAACCTCCTACATTATTTATCAGGGGGGGCTTCGCATAAGCTGTCATCTAAAGTTTATCGGTTTGAAAAGCATCCGTGGAATCAGAGTTCCCAATATTTCCGTGTAATCGTAGCCTTAAACCACCATCTGGCAAAACTGCCTGTTCCGGAAGTGGCCCCCCATCTTTTGAAAGGGGGAGCAGCCTTGATAGAATTGCAAGAATACTCTCCATGGCTGGCTCTTCCATCCATCCCATTCCATCTCGAATTTGGAATATTCCTTTGCGCGCTGGCATTACTGACTCAAAGGGATGACCTCAAAGCAAAAGTCATTCAACTTGCCGAATGGCAGATGAGTACACTCGACGCTAATTGCAAACCCTTTCCAGGATTGTTCATTCAAGAAACCGATAATGATTTGCAAGGAAACCTGATCCTCTATTATCTCCTTTTTAAAGGGACCAGCTGCTTGTCTAAGCAAAAATCTTTTTATGCTTTAGCTCACAAGATCAAAGCTCAGATTCAAAAAGAGAGTCCCATCGATCCAATGTGGATCTTATTGGAAAAGCTTTTCTGCGGAGAAAAGCAAAACTCAGAAATATTTCTTCCTGAAATCGTCAGTGATTCCAGTACAGCTTTGGTTGGCTATCGCTCAGCAAAACAACATGCCGTCTGCACACTGCATGGCTGCAAAACCGGACTCGGTACCTTCCGCTATGAGGATATCGAAATCGTCAATTACGGACCGCAGTATCTTCCATTAGGCGAATGCAGGGGATTCGGCATTGAAGGAAACAATAATTCCGATCAAGGGGAACGAATTCCCAGCATACAGCCCTTGCCGCAAGGTTTCATCTTGAAAGGATGTACTAGAATGATCGATCAGCCTGTGGAAAACAGGCCGTTCGCAACCATTTACCGAGGTATTTGGTTCGACATCAAACAAGAATTCTGGCTGCCTAATCTTTATCTTAATTTGTCTGTCCTTGGACTGGATGGTTGGGATGGAGTCGCTTTTAGCTTCTTTGTTAAAGCCAAAAAATGCAAAGTTGAAGGAAAAGAACTATTATCAAAATCGTTCGATCGCTATGAAGGGTTCGTTCAGGATATCGTATTGGAAGGGGAGAAAGTCTCCTATTCTCTGAAAACCGAGTCGCACGCCACACTGCAAATTATCCCTTTAGCTGGGGGCCAAGATTTCTGGGGAGCCGATTTTCTCATTGCTTTCCTTCTCCACCCCGATCAACGCCGCTACAGCTGGCAGTTTGAAAGGATGAAAGCGGAAGGATGAAGGACTCGTGAGTAAACAAACAGATCAACAGAAGGAATTATTAGAAAGACTTCAGATGTCTCATCTAGGCACCGCAGCAGCACTGAAAAATTTGAGCGCACGGTTAACTTAAGTTAAGTCTAACAAATTATAAACACATTATTAACATATAATTAGATTTGACATAATAATTAGATTTGACATAATAATTAAATTTAAAGTATAATTTGGATATGTAGGTATTAATTTCATATCCTTGTTTTTTGGAGGTCATTATGCGAATTGAAATGATCCAATTATCTAGCGCTCATAAATTAGTCCCAAGAATAAAAAAGCAGCCGCCAGGCAAACTTTCCCTCGATACGCTTAATAAAAAAGTGGATGAAGTCACAAATGCCATCAGCAAAGAAACGGACGAAATTATAAAAAGATCCGACGATATGAAGGAAAATAGTCATTTTCTAGAAGAAATCGAAAAAGAAGAAAATACATGGACAAATAGGATCGTCGAGTGGCTCACAAGCCATGATGTCTTTGCTTTTATCCTTTCTAAATTCAAATTTTTTAAAGAAGCCAGCGCCGACTTAAAAGAATTGAAATCTAAAGAAGGTGAATTTAAAAGTAGGATAGAGCGGACCGAAAAAGATAAGAAAATGTTCGAAACATATCTCTCTTCCCATGCAAAGTATAAAGATGACCTAGAGGCAGAAAAAGCCAGAAGGGAAGGTATTAGAAGACAAGGGGAAAAGGTCACTTTTGCAAGGACTGTTATTCATGAGTTATTTAAAGATGGCGAACGTGAATTTAATCGCTTACCAACTTTAAAAGTCTCTGATTTTAAAGATATTAAGATGAAAGATATCACCCATCCTATCATGCGTTTTGATGATGGATTTATCATCATGCAAGGCATTGTCGTCGTCAATGAATTCGGTGAATTGCCACAAATTCAGGTTTTCTATATGGAGAGGGGGGAGAACCAACGAGTGACCGGCAACTGGAAATCGTGGACACCTCCTAATATGCAGCCTCTCATCAAAACTGATGAAAGCTATTGGATTAAAGATGGCCATAAGAAAGAAGGTTTTGGGCAAATCAAGGAATTCATCAACCATGTTAGAAATCGGGAGAAGATTGAAAATGAATATGATTTCGAAGGAACGGAAAGTTAAAGATTGTATTAATTTCTCAAAAAGCTAGGTATTATTGTTTACCAATAACTTAAGATACTGATAAAATGGATACAATAATTTAGTGTTTTAGTCTGAAAAACTCATTTTCGAGGTTAAGTTTATGTCTGCACCTATTTCACCGAAGCAAGAACCTGAAAAAGCAACTGCTGCACCAGGCACTCCTCAGCTACCATCGGCATCCACAGAAAATGTTGAGACACTACTCTTTCAACAAAATATACAACCCCAACAGAAACCTTCTCAAGGGTGGTTTAGCGGCTGGTCGTTTAAATTATTCAGCCGAAGAGAGGAACCCCAGCCTATAAATGAAGAGGGAGAACAAGCGTATGCTGAAGAAGAGGGGCAACTATCAATGCAACTGGCTCTTCAAAAAGCACAATTAGCTCTTCAAAAAGCCTATGAGGCCGCAAATAAAGTCCAACAGGCATCTCAAGTCTGGCTTGCAGATAAGTTTATTGGAGCCAGTGCATCTTATCTGATTGGCAAGGCTCACATCAGTGTCAAAGATAAACAGGAGCATATCGAAACTGCTTATAAAAAGATTCAGCACGCAGTGCCTGATGCGCATGAGTATATTCAGCTGGCTAAAATTGCCATCACACAAATTCCTCCTTTAGTCGAGAAAGTTCTTCCTTTAGTCGATAAAATTTCAGGGTTAGAAGCATATAACTTAGGTGAAAATCTAACTCATCACAAAGACAAGTTGCAAGACTTGATTGAAGTGAATTTTACAGTAGGTCTTGCCAACTTAGCTGAACAAACAGCTGCACATAAAAAACAAATCCCTAACTATGAAGACCAGTCTACATTAGTCAACATCATCTCATTGCTTTCTAGTAAAGTACAAGGTTCTCCAGCCTTGGAGGCCTACAGGAAAGATCAGGCAACAGCCAAAGAATTGCTGAACAACCTATTCCCCGGATTTGAAAATGACCATTTTATTTATCAGGCAGTCGATCATTTTATAGGGAAGATTCGTGAAGAACGAAATAATCCAGAATTTGATCCTGACTATAGAAATTTACTATTCCCTCCTTCAGAGAAAAACGGTGAGCAAAATACAAATTATATCCGCTTTCTGAAGGTATGCGATTCTTTAGCTAACTATCCCATCGGAGATGAAAAAGATGTCACCTATTCTCTGATAGCTGATGAAATTTTGACGATGATGTTTCCGCATAAAGTAAATGATTTAGTCATCAACAGAGAAGCTTGGGTTTTAAAAATTTTGAATCGAGACGCGGCTAAAGATGGTCTCTACGCCATGATACGAAATATGCTCAAGAACTACCTGAAAAAATCAAATGAACAGCTCAATCTTGATCCTGCCCGCAAAGCTAGTTATGAAGCCGCAATTAAGGAAAAGGTTCCGGCAGAAATGATGGTACTAGTCAAGGCCTTATCGGCACGTTTAAAAGGCTACCTTACTCAAAACATCCAAAAAGATCCAAGCTTCATAGTATTAATCTCATCTAGTTTAAGCGAATTGAATAAGCAGACTGCCGGCGAAACCGATCAGTTGATGACGCAACTGTCCCTGGATAGTTTGGCAGGCTGGCTTGTCTCTTCTGTGCAATCACTTCTCTATACGGATGATCCTGCTCTTCTGAAAACCGGCAGCCTGGTAGACCAAATACTGAATAATATATCCCTAATATTGCTTGCCAGAGGGGTAAAAGAAGTCAATATTGTAAAAGATCAAGTGAAAGTAGATATCTCTCCTTCAGGCATGATGAATATCAAGGTGCTTAATGCTGAGGAGCAAAAGGAAGTATCATCTCGCCAATTCGTTAGGAACATGATCGACCAATTGATAGAAAAAATTAAAACGATTCAAGAAGGACAAACGATTTCCCCTGAAGTATTGAGAGAGTTTATCAATGAATTAGAATTACCGCTTCCGGCCTTTTTGAAGAACATGGGAGCAGATTACGCCGTCCAGAAATTGGATCTACTAGAAGGTGGCGGGCCACTACTCAATAGGGTTGATAATTTCTATGATGCTTCGCTTAGAAAAATCCAACAATACCGCAATAGTGGAGAATTGATTGCTATCAGTCAAAATTTATCTTCCTTGATTCTCAGTAAAACAGAAAAAGTAACTGATATTTCTGAAAGTAGATTGGAAGAGGTCATGGAATCCTATTTGCCGGGAATCAAATTTGATAAGAGCCTGGCTGAATGGTTAAAGAACAACCTTAAGATGTTTGCTGAAGGAGATGCTTCGGCCAAGCTCACTAAAAAAGGAATTCAGTCCATCATCCTGACAGCCCTAGACCAAACCATCCAAACCAGTTTTAAAGGCAATGGTGAAGATTATGCTGCGCAGCTGCTTCAACGATTTAATGATGCCGCACAGGCCTTCCGGAATTTATCCGATGAAGAGTTGGTAAAGCTGAGACTAGCTTACAGCATACAAGAGAAAATTGATAAACACGAAAAATATATAGCTAAATTCAAAAATGAAATTGAAATGAGGCCCGATACTCTTCCTACTGACGTGGATACTCTCTTTAGGCTTAAACGGAAAGAGTTGCAAGCAGTAAATAGCATTAGAAATTTGGAGCAAAAACAAAAGGCCCTTTTCGCAGAAATTAATAAGGGGTCATTGAAGGAGCATTGGTGGACTGCAGTAGATATCGACAGGATCGAGGAGGCGTTGGCTTATCGTTCGACTCATATAGATACCATTGAGACAGACAAAAAACGCTATAAAACAACAGAACCTTTAGTTTTAATCTTGCGCAAAGACCAAATGGAAGTTGAGCTGTCACAGCCCGGTTTGACCCAAGAGCAGCTTAAAGACAAGAGAGAAGAATTGCGCAAGATGACAACACTTGCGAAATTAATCCAGTCTGGCCCAGAATCTTTGAAGCTCTTTTCCGAACTGCTTAATGTCAAGAACACCTTGCACCATGCTATCAAAGATAGGGACTATTATAGTTCTCAAATTGTATTTCTTCCTCACTTATCTCCGGAGCATCGACAATACATTGTCCACTATCTGACATCGATTGAAAATATTTATAACTCAAATTATGAAGTTGAACGGCTCAATGCTCAGTTGAACAAGAACCTGCAAATCTTTAGTAGGTTCTCCAATGCATTGACAGTCATGTTTGGATTGGATGATGCCCATCTTCAGAAAGACAAGCTCCTTTTGCCCGAGATGGTTAAAGACATGGCATGGGATAAAATTGAGTGGGTCAGAAAAGATTACCTTCCCCAGTTTCTCTTTAAGCAGTTGGCGGGGGCGCTTAAGCCTTTACTCGCTAAAAATGACAATATAGTGACTTTGAAGAAGCTGTCTGGCTTAAGGAGTTGGAGCCGGCTGGCTACCGCCATTGCAAGGGATGCCGTTGCTACTATTCAGGAAAAAGTTACAGATTTCAATGGCATAGCAAAATATATCAACAATAAGATTCCCGGCGCTAAAAATTTGCATCTCATCCTCGCACCGCAGCTTCAGCAAATTTTTAATGATGATAAGAGCACTTTTGTGGAAAGCCGCGGTTTCATTGAAGATTATATTGAAAGCCTTCTACTTAATTCCTTTGTATCAATGGCAAAGACCGATTCGCAACATAGTATTACAGATACTATCAAAAACAAGCTTTCCCACATCACGATTAAACCTGCAGAGGTTGCCGGTAAATCAGATGAAGAACTGGCTGAGTGGGAGAAGAATCTGACTAATACAGCCATCGATGAAATCATGAGAGATGTCTTCCATGTTTCATCTCCGATGGACCTGGAAGGGGTTCCTCCCTTGCTGCAAGAGATCGTTTACGATTCTATTAAAGAGCAAGTGTTCAAGCAGGTTTCGGTCATCCTCAAGCCTATGATTGAGCGGGATGTTAATAGACAAAAGCTCCTAACCCTTTCCGGTTCAAATACCATGAGCCTGTTGGCAGAGCAAATATCCAAGAATATCTTCTCTAAGCTGCCGTTTGGTTTCAGCAGTTACCAAGAAATTAGCTTGAAAATATTCAGAGATTTGGCCGGTAAGGAACCCGAATCAGCAGAAGCTGAATTAATGAACAATGAAATCAACAAGCTCGTCCAAAATTCTCCAACAAGGCCGATCACTAATAAAGCTATTCTAGCAACATATGAAAAAGCTACCGGCAGGGTATTGCCTGACGCGGAAAGGAAGGAAAAGCTTCTCTTCTTACATGTCAATAATGCCAAGGAAGATATCCAGGCAGTGATCCTTACACCCGCAGATATTACTAAAACGATTGCCGGCGTATTGCCTCATATCGACGAACAATTACAAAAGCAAATTGTGGCAGTTCTCCAGACATTAACGCATAGCGGAGGGCAGCGCCACGAAGACATCGCAGCCATCTTGGGACAGTACATCGAAGGGATGACATTGCGCTTGTTTATCAGGATTGCTGAAAAAAATCCTGCTGTTACTAATGCACAAGGTGTAAAAGACAGCATCCTGGTTATTTACGATAAGTTGATAGAGCTAGTATCGCGACATGCCATGCAGGTTATTCAAAAGGGGATGACCTATGATTTGTTGGCAGCTCTTAACAAAGATATCATGGAAGAAGTTCTCAATATTCCGCTAGATTCAGACGAAGCTTTGGAAGGAATTCCATTGCCGATACAGAAAATGGTCCACGAAAAGATCACAGAACAAATCGGTTCGTTAACGATGATGTTAGCCTCCTATCTCACTAAATTGATGGACGATGATCCGGACGTCATACTACAGAAAGAAGATATGAGGAAACTTGCTGAGAACGAGGCGCAAGAAGCATGCGCGGTTGTAGCACTCAATGATTTCAGTAAGATGTTTATCCCAAATTTGATGCGCAAATTAGCAACCACTTTAGGCGATGATACCAACTTCACTTACGGAGCTACGATGCTTGCCGGATCAGTCGAGTTAACTCTTGAAGATTTTGAAAAAACCAATCTCACACTTGCGAGCGCTTTGCTTAACTATGCAAGGCCGGCGGATCTGATGCAGCGACTAGATGTTGGCTTCAAAGGCTTGGATGCTAATAAAGAGGTCAAAGACGTCGCAGCAACGATGCTGGGGAATTTTCTTTTGGCCCCTTTGAATAGGCTATTGACCAGGATAACAGAAGACAAAGGAGAGAAAGCTGCTGAATTTAATCAAACGAAGATGGCAGGGCTGCTGAACGTCTTGGCTAATTTCCTTGAAACACGTAAAAAAGCCTTAGGGGATGGTAAAAAACCCATGACACATGCCGGATTCATCTATGCTGCCGGTAAAGACATCCATCCTGGTGTACCTGTAAAGAAGATCTCTTTTGAAGTTTCGATTAAAGAGATCAGTGAACGCCTGGTATTAAAAGATCTTTCTGATAAAGATAAAGAAAAATTAAAAGAGATCATTAGCCGCTTGGTTGATGATGAATATACAGGTGTCAGATCATTCAAAATTCAGTATCTCATTGATGAGATGAGTAAGCACGGATTTGACTTATCTAAAAGCGATGAACTTCGTAAAGTCAGAAAAATCAATGAGAAAAAAGTCAGACTGAAAGACGTCATCAGAAAAGAAGGGGACATGCTGCAAGAGCAACGCCTCGAAAATGCTTACCTTCCCATGTCTAAAGAAGTCATGGACATCATGTTTCCAAATGGCAAAAAAGATCTCGAAGTCATCCCACCCCAATTGAGGGAATTGGTCTGGAAACAGTTTAGGACAAACTTGCTCCCTATCATCTTGCAAACGCTTGTGGAGATAGTCTTCGATGAGAATATGATGACTGAGCTCGTCCTAAAAACGCTGGAAGCCCTTAAGGAAACCCTGGAAGAACCAATTACGTCTTCAGCTCCAGTTAGGACTAATCCGATTTTGGCAAAGGCCGGGGGCAAGTTGGTCAGGGCATTCATGAGTCAACTGGAAAATCCAGAAGAAGCCGGTTCCGTCAGGAACAGGCTTGTCAACGCATTAGGCGAAAAGTTTTTCACATCTGACAAAGTTGACGAGGTGATTGGCAACTTATTGACAGGTGTGTTTAACGAAAATTTCATTAAAGACAAATTAGCGGCAGCCTTGCAGTCTGCTGCAGCTCGTGATAAAGCCGGAGAGCCTATGTTCAAGGCCGATCTGCGTCCAAGGAAATTGATCGATGCCGAGAAAGCTGTACAACTGGAGAAGACGAAAAAAGAGATCTCAGCTATGTTAAGCAAAGTGATTGATGTCAGTGCGAATTATAACTTTAGGTATACTTTCTTTAAAATAAGAGAGAATGTTGCTAATGCAGCCGAAAAGCTTTTTGGCAGTCGTGGGAAAGATTTTGTAAATGCCTGCATGAAGGTGTTTGAGTTCATCTATGTCAATATTCTCTCTACCATTATTTCAGTCCTTATATATCCTTTGAGACCTTTGCGTAAAGCGATTATATATAAGGTTATGAGACTCGAAAGTAATAAGGATAAATTACTTAAGATGCTTACCTTCAGGCCAGAGGACCAGCCTGAAAAGGTGGGCTATCCTATCTTCTACGAAGACCTTGCCAACAAGATGCTCGATGTCATTAGCGGTACCGTGATAGACTCCATCGCCAACCCTCAAGTGCGTGCACTTCCTGAATAGGCTGTCATTCGCTTTGCCTCTTTCATCACTAATGCTCTCACTCAATGTGCATGCAAAGCCTTGGTGCTATAAGGCTGTGAAAAATAGGGCGGCGCAGCCGCTTTGGAGTGGGGTAGCTTGCTACCGCATTCCAAAGCGGCTGCGCCGCCCTATTTTTTCACAGCCTCTCTACACTGTCTTCTGGCGTGGTTGTGGAAGTCACTGATGTTATTGAAAGGCGCAAGAGGCATTAGTGAGCGTTTAGTGTGAGGATGGCTCTCACAATTACGCAAAAAATTGCTGCGATGCTCTAGTTTTATTCATAAATTAAAATTTCATTTGAATTATTTGAATAATTGGTTATTCTGATATTTTACATCATTTCAAATGAAGGGGAGTTATCATGTTACGCTGGGCATTAGCCTTTTTTATCATTGCTATTATTGCTGCATTATTTGGATTCGGCGGCATTGCAGCTGCTGCAACCGATATTGCGAAAATCTTGTTCTTTATCTTCCTGGTAATGTTTGTGATCGCTTTGCTCTTTGGCTTGCTGGCATAAAAACCACGACCTCACGCAAATCTCTACAACTCTTGCCCCGTTCCGTAGCGACGGCATGTATATAGTATCTTGTTCAGTCCCGTTAGGGACGGCATGTGTAGAGCCCATAGTGTGGCCCTGGAAGGGCAAACTATGGGCTCTACACATGCCGTCCCTAACGGGACTCCAATCAATTAACACCTTTACTATTTCTTGAAATTAGTGTAAAATCTCTTCTTAAATTATTAAATATTATTTAGATGTTATAGATATATTATTAGGGCCTAAATATGAGCGGACCGTTATCAAACAATTTAGCCACAAGTTGGTATAGCGGATTAAGCAACTTGGGCGGTTTATTAAAATCGTTTAGTGGAGGTGAGAGTGAATCTCAACGACAAGATGGGCAAGAAGCTAAAAACGGCTTCATCTCCAGTTCCCTTTACGTGGCATCACGGACAAGTCAATATATCTCGTCTTCTTCTCTTTCGCAAAAGGCAACATCCAATGTTGATACATCAGATAGTATTTTTAGTACAAAAAAAGTGGAAATAGACACAGAAAGCTTGCTAAAAAAAACGATCATCGGCGTTGGCTCCTATGCACTTGGAATGGCCACAGGAAAGATCAGCTGTAAAGATAAGCATATTGAAGTTGCTCATACAAGGATTCGCTCTGCTGTTGCGGATTCGCGCGAATATATTCAATTTACCCAACTAGCGATTCCGAATCTGGTATCACTTGTCTTTAATGCGAGCGGTTTGGATTCTAAAGAAATAGGTGGATTGCTATTTCACAAGGCAGCGGAGTATATTCCTGATTGTATAAAAAAGCCTTTACATTGGTTTTCACAATATATTCCTGCTATTATACCCGAAATAGCAAAATCAAGTGGCTTTGATCCGAATAGTATTGATGAAGTATTGCTTCAGAATAAAGAAAATCTACATGATTTGCTGGAAGTTAATTTAGCGATAGGGTTCGCCAATTTGGCAGAACAGACAGCCAAGTATAAGAGCCAGATCCCTCACTATGATGAACAGTCAACTCTAGTCAATATCATCTCATTGCTCAATCAAAAAATCCAGACTTTGCCATCCCTGGAGAACTTCCGCAAAGATAAGACTGAAGAACAATTAGCGCCATATCCACAGGGTTATGAAATGGAAGTCACCAGTGCTCTTATGGTGGATGAAATATTGAAGTTGATGTTTCCGGGTAAGCTGAACGATTTAAATTTGGCAGGAGTCCTAATAGTGACGCGATTTGGTCCGATTCAAGATTTGATCTTTTCTTCGATTGAATTGCGGCTAAAGAACTCCATTGTAGAGATAAGGAGGTCTTTGATCCTTGATCCAGTCCGCAAAAGGGGCTATGAAATCTCCATAGAAGCCAAAATTCCTGAAAAGTTAAAGCAGTTAGTGAAACTCCCTTCCGCTGCTTTAAAGGGTTTCTTGACTCACTTTATCCATACTGACCCTCGCTGTGTAGGATGGGTATCATCAACTTTGAATCAATTTGCTTCTCATCCTAAAGACAAAAGTTCAGAAATGATGTCAAAACTGACGCTGGATCATTTGGCCGGATGGGTCGTGACATCCGTACAATCATTATTAAATTCAGATGATCCTTCTCTATTAAATACCGGACAAATTCTTGACGAGGTTTTAAATAATATTGCTCTGGTCTTACTGGCCAAGGGGATGGAAAAAGTCACGGCTGATGAGTTGCCGGATCGGGGAGATCAAACGCTTTTTATTAGAAACCTGATTGATCAGCTGATTGGGAAATTTAAAGTGATCCTATCCGGAGAAAGAGCAGTCTATCCAAAAACCATCAGAAGAATAATTAAAGAACTACCTATTCCCGGATTTGCGAAGGAAAAAATTGCTGTTTTAACAATTGCAAATTTGAAACAGCTTGAAGGTAAATTAAGAGGCCCACGTCCCTTGCAAAATCGGTTGAAGCATTCCCTTCAAAATTCACTTAACGGAAAACTAAATGCTCGAAAACCAAATATTCTAAAGCTTCTAAAGAAGCATGGCTTCTTCAAAAATAGGAAAAAAATAAAAAGGGTATCTCCACTGCCTGCAAATTTGATTAGCTTCCATGCAACTGCAATGAGTAAAATCAAAAAATACAAAAATAGCCAGGAGTTGATCGCAATCAGTAAAAATATTTCCACTTTAATTGCTAAGAACACTCAAAAGGTCAAAGAAGTTATTCCTCTTCATAAATTGATGGAAAAATATTTGCCAGGCGTCGAGTTTGATCAAAGTTTGGCTCTATGGATGAAAGAAAATTTGGAAATGCTATCAGCCGGTGGTGCTGGTGTACAACTTATCCAAAATGGGATCCAGTCAGTGATATTGACAGGCATTGACCAAACGATCAGGGCAAATTTCAAAGCCAATAGCGAAGATTATGCCGCGCAGCTGCTGGGGAGATTCAATGATGTCTTCTTGGCATTCCAGAATTTGAGTATGGTGGAGCAGCAGGAGTTGCGTGAAGCACATATAATTCAATGGCAAATTGATATCCATGAAAGACGGATAACGCAACTAAAAAGGGGAGTTGAAAAAAGGCCGAAAAGTCTTCCGGAAGAGGCAGATGCACTCTTTAAGATCAAACACAAAGAGCTCGAAGCCATTAATCATGTAAGAAACCTGAAGCAAAAGCAAAAGGCTCTTTTCGTCATCATCAATAAACAATCAAAAAAATATATTTGGCGAGCTGCTAATCTTAAATTTGCTGAGGAGGCCTTAGCTTACTATTTTGCTAACAAAGATTTCCTTGAGATTGAGAAAAAAAGACTTCAAAAGACAGATGCGGGTGTATTATCTGCTTTAAGATTAAGTGCGGATCAAAGAACGCAAAAGAATGCGGAAGTGAAGGAGGTAGAGACGTTAATAGATTTAATGCGGATGGGACCTGATGCCTTAAACCTCTTTTCACAAGTACTCAACATCAATCATACGCTTAAGCAAGCCATCAAGGATCGAAACTATCATGCTGCTCAGGTTGCTGCTTTTCCTGCCATGCGATTAAAAGCGCATCAGCGCAAATACGTCAACAACTATCTAGGATCAATTAAAAAGATTAATGAAAGCAGCGCTGAGGTAGAAAGATTAAATCGTCAATTGAATATAAATGGCCTTGAGATCTTCAAGAGGTTATCCAACAGTCTAATGGAAATGTTCGGTTTGGACGACGCCTTTTGGCAAAGTAGAAATCTTACGTTGCCAGAGGCGGTAAAAAACCTGGCAATGGATAATATTGAATATGCCAGAAGGGACATTCTTCCCCTGTTTCTCTTTAAGCAACTTTCCGGTTTGCTTAAACCTTTATTAGCAAAAGCAGGCTACCGGCAAAAGTTGAATCTTGCTTCCGGTACTGATAGCTGGAGCGGGCTTGCTTCTGCCATTGCAAAAGGAGCTATTGTTAAGATTCAAGAGAATGCCACGGATTTCAAGGGCATAGCAAAACAAATCAGTGATATGATCCCAGGTTCGACTGATCTACACATGTTGCTCGCCCCCCAGTTTGAACAGATAATTAATAGTGATATCGATGTCTTTGTTCACAGCAGGCAATTACTTTCAGAATACATTGAATGTGCATTGCTTAAATATTTTGCTTCTATAGCAGATAGTAATGCAGATCAAAGCATTACACAGCGCATCCGCGCTCATTTTTCCCATATCACGATCTATCCGGCGGAGATTATAGACAAAACTCCTAAACAAATTGAAAAGTACGAAAATTGTTTAGCCAAAAAAGCTGTTGATGAAATCATGGGTGATGTTTTTCATCTTTCATTGCCGGCGGACTTGAATGGGATCCCTCCCATGATTCAGCAATATGCTTTCGACTTGATCAGAAAAGAGGCGTATAAGCAGGTATCGGCTCTCCTCAAGCCAATAATCGAAAGGGAAATGAACAGGGAGAAGCTGTACGTATTATCCGGTACACGTGCGATGGTATCATTGGCCGAGCAGATGTCCGAGGATATTTGTAAGCTTCCGTCTGATAGGTTAGCTGCCTTTATCCCTTCTTACCTGGATGCGGAGCTCAAAACTCAAATTACTTCAACATTGCAGACCGTTACACAAAATGGCGGCCAGCGTTATAAGGATATAGCTATCATATTAGGTCCATACTTTGAAGGGATGATTCTACGTTTATTTATCAGGATTTCCGAGAAAAATCGTGCTGTTATCAATGCTCAGGGGCTTATTGAAAAGGACACGGTTTTGGTTATTTACGATAAGCTGATAGATCTGGTTTCACGGCATGCCATGCAGATTTATCACAATAGGATGACCTATGATCTGTTGGCTGCCCTGAATAAAGAGATCCTGGAAGAAGTCCTCAACATCCCACTTGATTCGGACGAAGCTTTAGACGGCATTCCTTTGCCGATACAGAAACTGGTCCATGAAGAGATTACAGAACAAATTGGCTCATTAGCGATGATGTTAAACTCCTATCTCACAAAATTGGAGAATAGCGATCCTAAAGTGATTGAACTTAAGAAAGAATTAAAAAAAATTGCTGAGAATAAGTCGAAAGAAGCTTGTGCAGTCGTAGCCAGTGCAGATTTAGGCAGGATGGTTGGTCCGAAAATGCTCATTTTATTAAGTGAAGTCCTGGGCAAAGACTTTACTTACGGTACCACGTTAGTTTCTAACGCACTGATGATCACGCTTAAGGAATATGAAAAAAGCAATTTTACCTTAGCAACTGTATTACTTAATTATACTAGAACTGATGACTTAATGAGACGGCTTGATGCTAATATCACAGGATTGGTTGGAAATAAAGAAGTCAACGAGATTGTAGCTCTAATTGTAGGAAACGGCCTACTGGCTCCGATGAGCAGTTTATTGACTAAGATTAAAGAATTTGAAGATAAGAAGGGAGAACAGTTTAACCGGAATCTGATGACAGGGGTTATTACTACAATTGCACAACATCTTGAATACAGGCAAATGGCCAAAAAGGATGGACTTGTCACCCATGCCGGATTCGTTAAAGCTGCCGGGGCAAATATTCATCCTGCCTTACCCGATAAAGCCATTTCATTTGATGAGACCACTACCGAAATCACTAGGCGTTTAAAAAGAAATATTGAATGTGAAGAAAGGGCTAAGTTAATAAAGGTCATCACCGGATTAACCGATGATGAGTATCTCGGTATTCGTAACTTTAAAATAGAAGATCTCATCATAGGGTTGAAAAAAGAAGGGGTTAAATTTACAAGAAGTGAAATATCTAGAATCTGCAATCTAGATGATCGAAGTGTGAGACTCGAAGACTTAATCAGAAAAGAGGCGGTGCAGCTTATACAACAACGTGTCGATCATTCGTATCTTCAGTTAACGAAAGATGTGATGCATCTGGCATTTCCAAAAGAAACGGATGACCTGGATTTCATCCCGCCCCAACTCAGGGAAGTGGTTTGGAAACAGCTCAGAACAAATCTGCTGCCTATCGCTATGAAATCAGCTGTGGAGATACTCTTTGAAGAAACAGAGATGACAAGTATCATCTTAAAGTCATTGGAAAAACTAAAGGCAACCTTTAGCGAACCGGTGACTACATCCGAACCTGTCGAGACCAATCCTGAACTTGCAATAGCTGGTGGTCGATTGCTTAGGGCATTTATGAGTGAATTGAACTTACCCTACGCCCCGGAACTAGTTAAGAACTTGGTTGTTAAAGTGGCGAACTGGCTCGGAGGTCCAAATCGAGTCGATAATTTGACAGGTAATTTGTTGACAGGGATATTCAACAAAATATTTATCCAAGAGACACTTAAATCTGCATTGGAGGTCGCGGCATCACGAGATGAGAAGGGGCAGCCTACCTTGCAAGCTGATCTTCGAACAGTGAAACAGGTTGCAGACGAAAAATCCGCAACACTGAAAAAGATGAACGCAGAGATCAAGAAAATAACACGCCAAGTGATGGATGAGGGGTTTAGCTATGCTATTAGGTCTATACATCAGACGATCAGATCAACCATTTTGAAGATGGTAAAAAGAGTAGCCGGTCAATATGGAGAAGCTTTTATTGATGCATGTCTGAAGGTCATAGACTTTATCCTCATCAAAGTCCTCTTAACAGTTTTATTAGTGATTCTGAATCCGTTTATACTATTGGGCAAGGAGATGCTTTATAAATACATCAAGCTGGATAAAAATCTGGACAACGTGATCGATATGCTTACCTATAAGCCGATAGATCAGCCCGAAAACGCCCCGCATCCGATCTACTACGAACATCTTGTCTATAAGATCGCTGATGTCATCAGAACAACCGTGCAAGATTCAGGCTTCACTTAAACATCAACTCGATCTGGTTAACGACCTGTTGTCCATCCTGCCAGGTGATTTTAGACGCGTTGATGACTATTTCATGATTGCCGATTAGCTCGGGGATGATGGCAAAGTTAGATTCGCCCCTGATTAGGCAATCGAATTTAATCATGGCCATCATATCTTCAAGGACGTTAGACCAATAGTTATTGTCTTCATTTCTGCAATCGAATGTAATATTGGGATTTTCGATAGCCCTTTCATATAGACTAGCGATCTCTTGTGGATTGGGATCATCGGTAAAAATATAGACGTAGAGTTTTTGTCCCTGATAGAATCTAGCAAGTCGTTTGATTTGTGCAATAAAGTAACTGTCAGGCGGAAATTTTTCAGCAAAGACTTGATTGATGTAGCCTGGATCATAGCCGCCACCCCTCCGTACATGAACGGCAACTGTTTTGCAGCCTGTCGGCAAATCAGGAAGATCCAAAAAGATAAAAGGAGTCAAACTTTGGACGATCTCCTTTTTAAACCCTTCATCGTCCCAATCAACTATAAATCTCTTTAAAACACTATATCCGGGTATTTTTTTGTCAGATTTGTATTCAGCAAAATAAGGGACATTAAATAGCGTTGGCACTTCAGTTTCAACAAAGTCATCTTCTATACTTATAGTGATTTCATTTTTAAAATGGGTCGGCGTTGTCAAACTCAGGCCAGGGTTCAACAGACTGAAGTAAAAATAGTCAGAGTGAGAAAAAGGGTTTATGTAAAGAGGGATCCCGTGTTTATATGATATCCATTTGGCATGAAGTAGCGAGATTAAATTATCTCCCAGGCGCCCTCCGCTCAATAAATATGTGACTCCGATTCCAGGCTGCAATTTTGCCGGTATAATGGGAGTTTTTTTACCTTTCCAGAGATAAAGGAGGTTGTCGGAGGAGGTCAATGGCATTTCAGTTTCGATCCGTCCCTTCTTTCCTTGCCGCATTAGTGATGATAAAAGCTCATCGGGGGAGTACGAGTTCTTTGTTATGTAGCTATTAGTCAAATAGCCGTTATGACATGAAATAAAGAGATCTTCAATGAGCATCTTTTGTAGATTTCTATCCATTTCTGAAAAGTAAAAATTGCTGATTACCAGATCATATTCTTTTTCTTTTGGCGGCTGCATAATCGAATAGAACTGAACTTTTTTTATTCCTAGCCTGAGAAGATTTTTTTTTGTTAGCGTAGAGCATTTGGAATGATCTATGAGAGTATATGAGTTGAAGCCTAAAAGCTTTGCGATAACAGCGCAGAGGCAGCCATGCCCTCGGCCGATTTCCACGATGTCCATGCCGCTGAGGTCGCCGAATTCATACCTGAGGTCGCCCGCAATTTTGATGGCGCGTAATGTATTTGGAGAGAAAAATCCGTAAATCCCGTAATCATAGACTTCAGGATTGCCGATACCATCGATACTGCGGCAATCATCAAAGCGGTCGACCAGATCGGGATAGAAGGTTGTGATGTAGTCTAAATATTCTTTCCCGTATTCGAATTCAACATTTTCACAATACTCTGTGTAGACAGGATCTTTTTTAAAGCCTGCAAAGACTTCCTCCTCCCGACCGGCCTTCTCACAGAAAGAGATGAAGTTGTCATAAGAATATGCTGTGAGAGCATTTGCAACACAAAGACAAATAATAATAAATCTCGTTATCATTTCAATTCTCCTAGATGTCGCAAATTATATTAAACACAAAGGCACAAAGGTACAAAGAAGAATATACAAGGTCGCCGTTTCTAGGTTAAACATTCATAAACTTGCTTTCTTGTGACTACCCCTAACTGAGATTCGGAGTAGGTACGAGAAATTCACCGCAGAGTCGCAGAGAGCGCTGAGAATGCGCAGAGAATTTTTTCTTTACAAAAGTAGTCTCTTCATTTATTGTTGCAAGCTTATGATTTACGATAGCAATAACCTCAATAACATCACCGGTCAAATAATAGGTTTGGCGATAAAGGTTCATCGCTCGATGGGTCCTGGATTACTAGAGTCGGTTTATTTAACTTGTCTTTGTTACGAATTGAAAAAGGCAGGTCTAATAGTAGAACGGGAAAAGAAGGTGCCCCTCTTCTATGAAGGGGTAAGGCTTGACCAATCGTATCGTCTGGATCTACTTGTTCAAGAAAAGGTTATAGTTGAAATTAAAGCTGTTGAATCTATAACTGCAGTTCATAGAGCACAACTTCTCTCCTATCTAAAACTCACCGGCTGTTTTGCTGAGCGGCAACCCGCACTGGTACAGTCGTTTGAGGTCCTCACTGAAAGTATCGATGCGTCCCGTCCAAATGAAATCCCGGGCCATACCGAAAATTTTCTTAATGTCTGGGTGCAGGACAGCTCACTGGCGCCGAATCAGATTGTTGAAGTTGAACTCGTTGCAAATACCCCTGAAGGCCTGATCGGCAAACGGATCAGCTGACATGAGAATCACGATTGCTAACCGACTACACCCTTTCAGTCATATTCCCGGAACATGGACAGTCCTATCCGGAAGTGAATTGCAAGTGCAGATCTTCCCCACACTGATCCGCATATATTCTCAGCAGAAACTAGTAAAGGATTTTCCTTTGATAGTTGATGCCCCAACAAAGAATTTTACAGTTGAAAATGATTTGGAAAGGGGAGTGATATCTGTTTGGTGGCATACTGTCAATGGGTTTGTCCGTTATCGTCTTTTTGTCAATGGATCGGGGATGGTCAGGATTGAATTTGACGGTGGAGATCAAATCGATCTTTATCAAACACAAAAAACTATTCAGCCAAAGATTGAGAAGATTTCTTTCGGGGTCCACAAAAAGCAAGATTTCGACATGGTTAGGAATCGATTGAACATAGAAGAAATTTGGCCGTTCTGGTTTCAGTTGGGACAGCTTGTTCCTCATGCAAGCGGTACTTGCGATTTATTAGATTTATGGCGCAATGAGATAAAGCCGGAAAAAATCAAAGATTCTTCCCTTCTTCTTTTCCGAGCCGGCTTTCATGGGATCATGACACCGAGCTTAATAGATGATCAGCATCAAGGCATACAATTAAATGGCTCAGGGTCCCCATTGGTTCTCTTGTCCGAGGGTGCGGCAATCATCCGTTCCCATTTATTCAGATCAGAGGAAAATCAGATTTATATTCTACCTCTTTTGCCTCCTGAGCTCCATTGTGGTCGTATGACCAATGTTCAGTTCGAGGGTGCAGCTCTCGATTTCGAATGGAGCAAAAAAAACATTCGCAGGATGGTTCTTCATACCCATCAAGATCAAGAACGTGTTTTCCATTTCAGGCACTGCAAACAGTTTCGTTTACGCAAGTCCTACAAAGATAAGGGGATAGTTGCGAAGTCCGGTGAAATTCTATCACTTGATAAGAATTGCGATTATTTCTTTGATAATTTCTCCTGATGCAGTAATATTAAAAAGAATGAAGCTGGACAATAATGCCGCTTGGCGAAGCCCTTGGAGTGCGGTGCTCAGAGGCTGTGAAAAAATAGGGGGGCGCAGCCCCTTTTGGAGTGCGCCGGCTCCGCCGGCGCTTTGTTATTACACATACTCATGTAGCACAAAGCGTATCGTAGGATATGCTATAATGGTATTCAGCAACCATTATCTGCTCATCAATGTTGCTAATAACAAAGCGCCGGCGGAGCCGGCGCACTCCAAAAGCACCTGCGGTGCCCTTTTTTCACAGCCTCTCTGCACCGCCTTTTGCGAGGCTGTGGAGCTCAATAGCGTTATCGAATCACGCTAATGGCATTAGTAGCGTGTTTAGCGCGAGAATGGTCTTCACATTAGCGCCGGAAGGCGGTGCAGAACACCGCACTCCAAGGGCTTCGCCAAGCAAAAATAGCACCAAGTAAAAATGATGATCACTATGCAGCCGGTAAACTTCGATAGCCAATTTTATGATCAGATGCTGCGGATTATCCACGTCTCGCACCATCAGCCTCACTCTATTCTTGGAATCCATCCTTATTTTGATGAAAAGAAGGTTATCAGGCTTTGGAAGCCTGGCGCTGAAAGGGTCTTTCTTGAAGTCCAAGGAATTATTGTCGAAGCAAAACAGATTCACGAGGCAGGCATTTTCGAATATATTGTTCCAGGCGATTTAGATCACCGGGATTATCGGATTTTCCATCAGAATGGGCTTTTGGCTTACGACCCTTATGCTTTTTTGCCCACCTTTGGCGATATGGATCAATATCTATTTACTCGCGGTACCCACTATGACCTCTACAATAAAATGGGAGGGCGTTTAACAGAGCATCAAGGGGTGCAAGGCTGCAAGTTTACTGTCTGGGCGCCAAACGCAAAAAGTATTTCTCTGGTAGGCGATTTCAACCATTGGGATGGCAGGATCAATCCGATGCGTGTCATGGGATATTCCGGCGTCTGGGAGATTTTTGTTCCGTCGCTCTCTATCGGTGAAAAATACAAGTTTGAAATCCATACGCAGCAAGGCGATGTCAGATTAAAGATTGATCCTTATGCCTACCAATATGAATTAAGGCCTTTTACTGCGTCAATTATCGCAAACATCCATCACCATCAATGGAAAGATGGAGATTGGATGAATAAGCGGAAGACCTTCTCCTATGCATCCAGTCCGATCAATGCCTATGAGCTCCATTTAGGCTCATGGAACAAGCATGATGACAAATTCCTCAATTACCGCACCATCGCCCACAACCTTGCCGAATACTGCAAATACATGGGATATACCCACGTCGAACTCATGCCGATTCAAGAGCATCCTTTGGACGAGTCGTGGGGATATCAGGTGACCGGCTTTTTTGCTCCTACAAGTCGTTTTGGATCCCCTGATGATTTTCAATACTTTGTCGACCACCTTCACCAGAGTAATATTGGCGTCATCCTCGACTGGGTGCCGGGCCATTTTCCGACCGATTCGTTCTCATTAGGACTCTTTGACGGATCAGCTCTTTACGAGCATCAGGATGAGCGGTTAGGGCTTCATCCCCATTGGGGAACGCATATCTTTAATTTCGGACGCCATGAGGTGTCGAATTTTCTGATTGCCAATGCCCTATACTGGTTCCAGGAAATGCATGTTGATGGCCTTCGTGTGGATGCCGTTGCATCGATGCTTTATTTGAATTATGGACGGGAAAATTTGGAATGGGTACCAAATGAATATGGAGGAAATGAAAACCTCCATTCTATCGAATTTATGAAACATCTCAATTCGATTGTCCACCAAAAATGTCCGGGAATTTTAATGATCGCTGAGGAATCGACTGCTTTTCCTGGAATAACCGTTCCCGTTGAGAAAGGAGGCATGGGATTCGACCTCAAATGGAATATGGGATGGATGAATGACACCCTTCGCTATTTTTCCAAAGATCCGATCCACCGCAAATATCATCAAAATGATCTGACTTTCGGTATGATTTACTATTTTTCAGAAAGGTTTATGCTGGTCTTGTCTCACGATGAAGTTGTTCATGGCAAGCATAGCCTGGTGAGTAAGATGCCCGGTGATGTCTGGCAAAAGTTTGCTAATGTGCGCCTCCTTTTAAGCTATATGATCTGCCATCCGGGCAAAAAATTGTTATTTATGAGCAGTGAATTCGGCCAGTGGAATGAATGGAATTGCAAACGGGAGATCGAGTGGTTATTGCTTCAGTTTCCCGTCCACAAGAACATTCAAGATATGGTGCGCGACATAAATCATTTTTATCTAGCTCATTCAGCCCTTTGGGAAAAAGACTTCGAACATGAAACATTCCAATGGGTCGATTTTTCCGATTCAAATAATTCAGTCATGAGCTTTATTCGTAAATCAAGCAATGAACGGCTCCTATGCGTCCATAACTTTACTCCTCAATACTTCTCCGACTATATCCTTTACACCAACCAGATCCAAAATTTAGATGAAATATTCAATTCTGATGCACTGCAATATGGGGGATCGGGTAAAATAAATGGTTGGAAAGAGGTCTTGAGAGACCAATATGGCAACCCTTATGGTGTTAAAATCGCCTTGGCGCCATTAGCAACCATGATTTTTAAATTATGACAACTATCGATCATTATCAAAAGCTATGCTTGGAAATCTGGCACCATAACCGTCTCTATTATTTGCAGCATGCTCCCGAAATTTCGGATGAAGAGTACGACGTATTGCTCAAAAAACTGGAACAGATGGAAAGGGAGCATCCGGAGTGGGTGACTGCTGATTCTCCCACACAGAAGGTTAACGAAGAGCTCGCCGGGGGATTCAAAACGGTAACCCACCGGACACCTATGCTTTCGCTGGCGAACTCCTATTCTAAGGAAGAGATCGAAGATTTCATCAAGCGGATCCAAAAGCTTGTCGAGAAGAAGGATTTTACCTTTTCAGTCGAATTGAAGATGGATGGAATCGCCGTCTCAGCCCTTTATGATAATGGTCATTTTAAGAGGGGAGTAACGCGAGGGGATGGATGGCAAGGAGATGACATCACAGCAAACATGGCTGCCATTAATAACCTACCCAAGATCTTAACGGGGAGCCATATTCCAGAACTACTTGAGGTGCGAGGAGAGGTTTTCATGCCCCACGCGGTCTTTGAGTCGCTCAACGAAGAAAAAAGGAAGAACGAAGAACCTCTTTATGCCAATCCTCGCAATGCAGCTGCCGGATCTTTAAAACTTTTGGATTCTAAAGAATCAGCCCGCAGAAACATATCTGTGGTCTTCTATGGTATCGCTGAAGAATCTTCTGCGACATTGAATTTGAAGCATCAAACAGATCTGGTCCCTTTTTTTGATTCACTCGGATTGCCCAGCCTTCACTACACAGCCCATTGCAAAAATATCGATGAGATCTGGGAGTTTGCAGAAAAAATCAGAGATCTGCGACATTCACTCCCTTTTGATATCGATGGCATCGTCATCAAGTTAAATAACTTCAAAGATCAAAAGAGGATTGGCGTAACCGGTAAAAACCCTAGGTGGGCGATCGCCTATAAGTTTGCCGCCGAGCAAGCTAAAACCAAAGTTCTGGATATCACTGTACAGGTTGGACGAACAGGTGTCCTGACACCTGTCGCCGAATTACAGCCGGTCTTTTTAGCCGGCAGCACCATCGCCAGAGCTACTCTCCATAATGAAGAAGAGGTGATGCGCAAAGAAATCCGCATCGGCGATACGGTTATTATCGAAAAGGGTGGCGATGTCATACCCAAAGTAGTGGAAGTCGATTTCGCAATGAGGCCCGACCATACCCGATCGTGGCATATGCCAAAGCATTGCCCTGTATGTGGGACAGCCGTAGTGAAGGTAGAAGGGGAGGTCGCTGTCCGCTGCCCAAACGAATTTTGTCCCGAACAGCAAATTAGGCGTTTGATCTATTTTGCAGGCAGAGATGCAATGGATATCGAAAATCTTGGAGAAAAAGTCATTTTTCACCTTGTCGATAAAGGATTAATTAAAACAGCTGCCGACATCTATACTTTAACAGAGACCGAGGTTTCTCAACTGCCTGGATTCAAAGAAAAATCGATCTACAACCTTCTGACGAGTATTAATAGGTCTAAAGATGTTACTCTCCCCAGATTCATCATGGCCTTAGGAATTAAACATATCGGTACAGGAACGGCTGAGTTGCTCGCTTCAAAATCGGGATCCATTCAAACTTTAATGAAAATGTCGGTTGAGGATCTTGAGCAAATTGAAGGGGTTGGAGAAAAAGTAGCCCATTCCGCTGTGCAGTTTTTTCAAGACCCTAAAAACCGGCATGAGATCCAAAGGTTGCTTGAACTGGGAGTTAATCCCAAAACCGTGGAAGTCCAAGTTTATACCGGTCACCCTTTCCAGGGGAAGATTTTTGTCCTCACAGGTAGTTTGGAACATTACACGCGATCTGCTGCCTCCACCCTCATCAAAGAAAGGGGAGGCAAGGTGACCGACTCAGTCAGTAAAAAGACTGACTACGTTCTAGCCGGCGTCGACCCCGGCTCCAAGCTAGATAAAGCGCAGCAGTTAGGTGTCGCTGTTTTGGATGAAGCTGTGTTCGTAGGGATGCTCTAAATTCAAGAATCCCAGAGTTCCTTTCTGTGGACACCCAATTCTGCTCAAAAAAAATATTGTAAAATAGCCCTGCCTTTTGTATTTTGTGATTAACAAAAACAGGAGGCCTCTATGAAGAAAATATCTTTATTAACAAATTTTGTTGCTGCGTGTGCTTTAGTGACTTTGATTTCAGGCTGTTCATGCTCTGATTCAAATAAGACTGCGCCAAAGAATAATAACAATCAGGTAGCCGCTGTCGGTAGCCTTGAAATGAAAGAATCGCAAACTGTTAAATCGGCTATTGCAAATGTTAAGGGGACAAAAGATAGTAAAATTACCGGAAAAGTCACCTTTACACAACAGCCTAATGGTGTTTTAATCGTTGCTGATGTCGATGGATTGGCACCGGGAAAACATGGATTCCATGTCCATGAACATGGCGACTGCGGCGGATCTGACGCAATGGCTGCCGGCGGACATTTCAACCCTACCAATAAAAAGCATGGCGGACCAGACGATGCTGATAGACATGTAGGTGATTTTGGAAATATCGTCGTTGATGCAAAAGGGCACGGACACTACGATCGTCTTGATAAAGTGATTAGTTTGAATGGTAAAGATACGATCGTTGGTCGTTCTATCATCATTCACGCCGATGCTGATGACTTCGTCACACAGCCTACAGGTAATTCCGGAGCAAGGGTAGCGTGCGGCATAATCGAGATAAAATAGTAAGTTCTCGATGACCGTGCCCGTGACGTGCCAGAAAAGGCCTGCACAGTGTAGCCTGTTTTTGCTTGGCGAAGCCCTTGGAGTGCGGTGCTCTGCACCGCCTTTTAGCGCCTTTGTGAAGGCCATTCTCACGTTAAACACGCCACTAATGCCATTAGCGTCGTTCGACAACGCTAATGAATTTCACAACCACGCCGGAAGGCGGTGCAGAGCACCGCACTCCAAGGGCTTCGCCAAGCAAAAATGGCAATGACTCACAGGAATTCGGGCACGGGCAAGTTCACGAATGACTTAAATCTTATTTCCGAGGAGGGTTTGGTGGCTATAGCCATGCACTTTGACCTGCTGCAAGCTGCCCACGAGGTCGGGAGTGCCGGGAAAGAGGACGTTCTTCCAGCAACGTGTACGCCCTTTTATGAGAGTGTCATCTTTAAAGTTGAGACTTTCAACCAGGACTTCCACTGTTTGACCCAGCATCTCCTGACGGTGTTTGGCATAGAACTCTTCCTGAAGGGCAAGAAGGCGCTGCAGACGGTCTTGCTTAACTTTTTCGGGGATATCATCGCTCCAGCGCATTGCTGGTGTCCCTTTGCGAGGACTGTAAGAAAAGATAAATGCCACTGTATATTCGATTTCTTTTAACATTCTGTAGGTCTCCAGGAACTCTTCTTCGGTTTCGGTGGGGAAGCCGACGATGATGTCGGTGCCTAAAGACACGTTAGGAACAATCTCACGGAGCATCTGCACCTTTTCCAGATATTCCTCTACGGTGTAGATACGGTGCATCTTCTTTAAGATCCTGTTGGAGCCTGCCTGAAGAGGAAAGTGGACAAATTCGCAGGCTGATTTAAGGTCCCTGATGGCTTCCATCAGGCTGCGTGTGATGTCGACAGGGTGGCTGGTCATAAACCTGACCCGCTCAATACCGGGGATTTTATCAATTTGATAAAGGAGATCATGGAAGAGACAGTTCCACTCAGGTTTGTCTTTGCCGTAGCTGTTGACATTCTGTCCGAGGAGGGTAATTTCTTTATAGCCTTTGTCAGCCAGATGACGGCATTCTTCGATGATGCTTTCAGGTGGACGCGATACCTCAGGACCTCTTGTATAGGGTACCACGCAGTAGGTGCAGAATTTGTCGCAGCCTCGGATGATCGAGACATAGGCCTTGACGGTGTCATCACGCTTTGCACTGAGGTAATCTAGCTCATGCTCAAAAGTGTCATCAGTCCTAATTGTTTGTTTGCCTGTGGAAAGAACATCATCCAAAACCTGGTTCAGCTCATGGATATTATTGGTTCCCAATACAAAATCGACATGGGGAAGCTTTTGGAAGATGGCATCTTTCTTGGCGTTGGCCATGCACCCTGTCACTCCAATAACAGCCTGGCTCCGAGTTGGTGAGCAACCCAGCTTTCCCAGTTTGCCCATCACCTTGCGCTCTGCCAGGTCGCGGATCGAACAGGTGTTGAAAATAAGAAGGTCTGCATCTAGTTCATTTTCAGTACGATGCATGCCACGACTTTCAAGCTGCCCCACCATCACTTCGGTGTCTAATTCGTTCATCTGGCAGCCGTAAGTACGGATGTAAAAGCTTTTTGGTTGTCGCATAATTATTTGAGTCTTGGGTTAATTTGGATCATTACTTTACTCTGAATAGATCTTTATTTCAATAGTGAAATTCTGCCGTCTCATTTGTCCCTTTATGTTGCAAGAAATAATGCTTGGCAAAAATAAGGGAAAATAGGTATGATGTCAGCTTATTATTGAAATCATATGAATAAGGTTCAACAATGCAAAAGAATGCAAACAAAACATTTATCCCCGGCAAAGATGACAACAAGCAAAACTGGCTTATCTTCGATGCTACTGGCAAAACATTAGGTCGCTTGACTGCGGAAATTGCTAAAATTCTCCGTGGAAAACATAAGCCAACCTATACCACTTATCTGGACTGCGGCGACGGTGTCATCGTCATCAATGCAGAAAAAATTCATATCTCAGGGAACAAAGAAGCTACCAAGCTCTATCGCTACTATACTGGCGCCATTAGCGGTCTTCGTGAAATTCCTTACCGCACAATGAAAGCTCGTAAACCACAGTTTATCATTGAACATGCCGTTAAAGGAATGATGCCTAAGTCACGCTTGGGAAGAGCTCAATACAAAAAACTACGCGTTTTCGCCGGTCCAGAACATGACCTCGGCGCACAACAGCCTATCCAAGTTAACATTTAAGAATCAATAAGGAAATTATGCAAGAAGAAACAATAGGAACCGGCAGACGTAAAACAGCCGTTGCATCCGTCAGACTCAGATTGGGCGGACAAGGCATTGTTGATATCAATGGAAAAAAAATCGAAGATTATTTTCCTCTAGAACTCCAAAGAAAAACCTGTTTTGCTCCCCTTGATAAATTAGGCGGCAACGCCCGCTACGATATGGTCATCCGCGTTAAGGGCGGCGGCATTGAAGCACAAGCTGTAGCTATCCGTCTTGGATTGGCTAGAGCATTGGTCCATAATGACGAAAACCTTCGCCATGATTTCAAAGAACATGGATTTCTCACACGCGATTCCCGTAAGAAAGAACGTAAGAAATACGGTCTTAAGGGCGCACGTAAGAGATTCCAGTTCTCTAAGCGTTAATTTATCGTCCCACTCCTTTTTTTGGATAAGATTCTTACCGCTCAGTCCCGATAGGGACGGCATGTATATAGCCCATAGTGTAGCCCTAGAAGGGCAAACTATGGGTAGTTGTAAAAACAAATATGAGTCCCGATAGGGACGGCATATGTCTAAATCGCGCTTTAAGACATATGCCGTCCCTAATGGGACTCATTTTTTTTTACTTTCCAACCCACAGTTTGACCCTCCGGGCCTATACTGAGGGCTATACATATGTCGTCCCTATCGGGACTGAGCGAGTATTGATTAGTTTAATGAGAGATCTTCCGGGATCATGGACAATGTAGCGTATTTACCCCCCATATTTCTTAGAAGGTCCTGCCATAGCTTTTCGGGCTGAGTATGAAAGATATACTTGGCACTGGAGGGATGAAGGTACCAGTGGCCATCAAGAAATTCCCTTTCGAGCTGTCCGGCGGCCCAGCCGGCATATCCGAAGCAAAGATGAATATTCGGTCCCTGGTCATCGCTAAGGGTATCTTGTAGAAATTGAAGGTCACCACCGAGATAGACGCCATCGCAAATTTTGAGTGTCTGGTTTTGCAATTCCTCTGAGCTATGCAATAGCATCATCTGGTTGGTCTGGACGGGTCCGCCGGCACGGATGCCGATGCGTGGATTCATCAGTTGGCTGACATTTAATATTTCTTCAGGCAATTCCAAATCGAGGCTTTTGTTGATAAGCAGTCCAAATGATCCGTTGGCATTATGTTCACAGACTAGTATAACACCGCGGAAGAAAAAGCCCGAATCGATATCCGGCGTGGCGATGAGAAAGGTACCTTTTTCAATTTGGGTATAGGGCAGATGTTCCATTATTCCTCCTTCGTATATTGCCAGGTGGGGCTCAGGTCAGCGACCTGTTGATTATACATTTTGAGTGTATCTTCCATATTTCCGACCTTACGCATGAGGTCTGCAAAGCGTTGTTTGAAGTCATCATCGCCATACAGCGATTGAGGATAATAAGGAGTTTCATTCAGCATTTGCGTAACATTTGAAAGTGAGTCATTGATTTGATACATTTCATTATCGAAGTGATTCGAGAAGATCTCTGGATTGGACAATCTTTGCAGCATCTGCTGCCTCCGGGCGCTAATCCGCTGCCATTGTTTGTTGTTTTGGAAGAGGAGGCCGTATTTACTGATATCGCTGACCAAGTTATCGCCTTTAGATAATATCGATTTAACTTTCAGGTAGATGTCATCTTTCATGAAGAGTCGTCCCACTGATCCTTCGCCGCGGCTGACTGTTTCAGTCACTTTTTTGACATCTTCAAGGGTGGCCAAGGCAGTCTTGACAGCATCCTTGCCATCGACAGTCATATCTTTAAAGTTAATGCTGGAAGTATGAAATTCGTCGACTGTTTTATCGACGGTCTTCCAGGTTTCATTCAAGCTGTCGGTAAATTGGACGATGTCGTTGATGAACCTGTTTAACTTTTCAGGTTGATTGAAGCTGGCTGTAATTTCCGCGGCATTCTTGGCAGTGGCGCCGATATTTTCAATGATTTTTTCATTCCTTAGGGTCACCATTGATTTGTGAATGTCTTTGAAAACGACTTTGACATATTTGCTAAGCTCTTCAAATTGCTTTAAAGTGTCTTCTACCGAGGCAGCAGGGACAGCGTAAAGGATTTCATCATTCACTAGATAGAGCTCCTGACCAGGTTTTACGGGTTCCGGATTAACATCGATATTCCTTTCTCCGAGGAGTCCGGAGGTACGCAAAGTGATGGTATCGGTATTGAATACATTGACACCGGTATCGACTTTTAAAGTCAATTCGTAGACATAGATTTGACCATTGACCGCTACTCGCGCTGTTCTGGCATCGGGAAGCTCTTTAATTTCTACCACTTCGCCCATGGGACGACCGGCGTAGGTGACCCTTGTCCCGACATTGACCTTATCAATATTAGTGAAGCGGACATGCAAGGTTTTAGCGTTGTCACCAACTGAAGGATGGAGGAAAAGTAGCATGAAGACAATGACTGCGATGGCTACCAGGACGAAGATTCCAATGAGAGCGGTTTTCAGTGATGCAGCCATATGCTAGGCTCCTTCCTTTTTTCTTAAATTATTCAAAGTATCATGATCAATAAGGCCATTTTGAAAGAATTCTTGAATATTGGGGTCATCGATTTTCCAAAATTGATCTTTAGGGGCTATCTGAGCAATTTTTCCTTCATAATGGAATGCCAGCCTGTCTCCCACCTCCATAGCCGAGCGGATATCATGCGTGACAACAACGCTCGTTGATTTGAGTTCTTGCTTGGTCTTGTTGATCAGCTCATTAATTTGCATGGCTGTAGTGGGGTCAAGCCCTGTTGTTGGTTCATCATATAATAATATTTGGGGCCGATAAACAATCAGTCTGGCTAGTGCAGCCCGCTTGCGCATCCCGCCTGACAGCTCCGAAGGCATCTTTCGTTGCGTCCCTTCCAACCCGACCATGGTAAGGGCATGCTCAACCCTCTCGTCGACTTCTTTCGGCGTTAATTCGGGTTCGTGCTGGTTCAGATAGAAAGCGACGTTTTCACCTACATCCATCGAGTCGAACAGGGCCGATCCCTGGAAGAGCATTCCCATCGGTTTAACGACTTGTTCACCGCGAGCTTTCTTTTGTATGTCTGCTATTTTTATACCATCCACTTCAACATATCCTTTATCTGGATTTTCAAGTCCAATAATCTGTCTCAGCAAAACACTCTTACCAACACCTGAGCGGCCCAGGATGACCAAAGTCTCCCCATCATTAATATCGAGTGACAGTCCTTTCAGGACTTGCAGGCTGCCATATTTTTTCCAGACATCGTGTACGCGGATCATCTTTAAAACCAGGTATCTATAAATTCTACAATATAATCATAAGAGGAATTCAAACCAAGCGTTAAGAGGAAGTTTACAACCAATATGACCGAGTAACAGATGACAACGCTGCTGGTTGTGGAGCGGCCGACTCCTGCAGCGCCTCCCTTAGTGGTCATTCCTTTATAGCAACTGATAGTAACGATGATGATGCCAAAAACAAAGGATTTGACCATTCCGCTAACAAAGTCGAAGGTGGTGACATGCTGTGGCAGCGGATCTAAAAATGATTGGGGTGACATACCATAGAAATAGACGGCGATGAGATAGCCGCCCATGATGCCCATGATGGAGCTAAACACTGTCAGAAGAGGCATCATAAAGATTCCTGCTATGAAGCGGGGTGCGACAAGGTATCGTTGTGGATTAACTGCCATTGATCTGAGCGCATCGATTTGTTCCGTGACCCGCATGGTGCCAAGTTCTGCGCACATGGAAGCTCCAACACGGCCCGTCACCATAAATGCAGTTAGAACCGGTCCAAGTTCCACCAGCATCGCTTTGGTTACCATCAGTCCTGTGGCGCTGGCAAGTCCCTTGTCAGAGAGCTGGAAATAGGCTTGGGCAGCCAGCACCATACCTGTAGAGAATCCGGTGATGGCAACGACAGGTAGAGATAAGACGCCAATGTTGTAGAGCTGGTCCCTGATAAGGGGCCAGGCAGGGGGACGTCGTATCGATACGGAGATCACACCCATGATGAGCAGCACATATTCGCCGACGGAAGATAATACGCCTATAAGCCCGGAATTCATTATAAAATCTTAATTTTTATTATTAAGTGCATTGTAATAAAGAAAGATTTAAGAGTCCACAAATAATAAAAAATGAATGAAATAGGCAAAAAAAAGCTCCCTGAAGAAAAGATCTCCAGGGAGCTGTAACAACAAAAAAGACAGAGCGAATTAGATTGGCTTTGTGGCAGGCTTAGAAGTAGAAAGGCCATCATAGATTTCTTTGAGGACTTCAGCACCGAAACGGGCAAGGAATACAGCAACAGAGACTACCAATGTGCCGTTGTTGTCAATAGTTCCTAGTGTTGGAACATAGTTGACCAAAACGTTGTTATTTAACCACTGAGCACCCCAAGCCGCAAGGCCGATGGCTCCGGCATCTCTCAACGTGCTAAGTGCATTTGCACTTTTCCACTGAGTATTTGTGCTGAATTTAAGAATATCACCGGCAACTCGTGCTGCAGCATCAGCTACGAAAGCAACGAGTGCTGTTAGTTGCAGCGTGGTTGTGAATGGGCTATTAATAACTGGTGCATAGTTTAAAGCAAATTGTGCGCCTGCTACAACACCTGTGGTAGTAAGTGGGTTCCAGAATAAATTTGATACGTTCATTTCATCTCCTAAATTTTGTTTTCGAAAGACAACCAAGGTTTTGTACTCACTTAAAAAAGTTAAATACAACCAAGACTATGTAAGTCTTAGGAAAGGATCTTAAGTACCTAATCAAATTTTGTCAAAAGAAAATAGGTTACAGTGGATTATTTGAGAAGAGCGAAAGATCTGAACACCGTTGGCACAGATGACTTTATGAGTAAATTTTTAATTTTGTGAAGCGATTTTTTATAAACCAAAATTTCACTGCCCCGCAGTATTCCCCAGTTTTGCTTGCCGAAGCCTTACTAATAGTCTTTCTTCCATTTGAGGGAGACCTTGCCTTGTGTTTCACCGCCTACCTCGACTTCTGCCTCGGCTTTGAGGTTTTTGCGGAGTTTGGCTTCGACGGCCACACGGTTGCCGACGTCATTGATGCTTTTGTTGATGGAGACAAAGACCGTCTCGGTGATGTATTTGCCTGCCTGTAATGAGACATCCTGGCTGTCGCTATCGCTGGTGGTGATGTCAAGGCGATCGAGGCCGATGTTGTTTCTGAAGCGCGTGAGGAAGTCGTAGCTTTTGTTGGATTGGGCAGTGTCATTGAGTTCGATGAATGATTGGCTGAGCATGTCGCCCTGATCTTGCGTGATATCGGCGATACCTCTATTGAAAAGGATGTAGGCCATCACCTCCCGTTGCGATAAGGGTGGATTTGACCTGAAGCTGACGGACGGTTTATTGGCAGGGCCTTTGACGATGATTTCGGCTTTAATCTTGTCGATTTCTTTTCCTGCGATGATGTAAAGGGTGGTTTTTTTGGAAAGAAGACCGCCGAAGTGGATATTGCCTTGCGTCAGGCTGAATTCTTTGCCGTTGAGGTTATAGGTCCCTTTGACGAGGCTAAGATCGCCGTTGAGAAGAGGTTCATCGACATTGCCTGCGACTGCGATATTCCCTTTCCATTCTGATGAGAGATTTTTGCCTTCAATCATGATATTTCCCGGAAGGGTGAGGTTGACATCCAAATCGATGAATTCGGCTAATTTCTTTTTATGGACTCGATGCTCGCCTTCAGGTTCGTTGATGTACTGGATTTCGATGTGCTTGACTGATTTAGGAAGAGCCTGTTCCAAATGGACGACCACTTCATCGCTTTTCAAATCGCCTTTGATGACCGCTTTATGACGGTTTCCTGTTATGATGAGGGGACCGCTGATAGCGATATTGGCATAGTCAGATTCCATGACATAGATTTGCTTTGGGTTGACATTGATCATGAAAGGGAAGTCTTTTTCTTTATCCACCTGGATTTCACCAGAAGCAGTGATAGATCCGCTTTTATTGTCATGGGCGATGAAGTCCTTGAGAAGGATTTTTGATCCGCTTCCTTCGAAGCGAGCCTGAATGTCATGGTACATAGCGCCGGTGTCGAGGCTTTCATAGGTTCCATTGAAAAGGTCGATGCTCCCTTCAATATGCGGATCATTCATTTGACCGCTGAGCCGCAGAGCAATTTTAGTTTGTCCCGAGATGTTGGTAACATCGTTGTAGAATAGGTGGAGATAGGGATCCAGTTCACCTTCGGCGCGAACATTAATTCCGAATGGAATATTAGGGTTGAGATGTATGTCAACGGGGTCGAGGCTAACTATTAGTGGAATGGTGCCGTCGACCGTTACGGGGGAAGTTCCGATGCCGCTGATGCTGCTTTGCAAGGCAATTCCTTTATTATTGAAGGATAGGTTAATAGCTCCTTCCATAAAAGGTTTTTGGGTGAAGATCTCCTCTGTAAATTGGGTGTTGTGCAATAGCATTTGCATTTTCCCCTCAGGAGAGGAGAGAGTACTATTGATTGATCCCGCGATGGAGACACGTCCGGTCAAAGGAAATTCAGGGGCGACAAAATGGAATAGTTCTGTGGGTATTGGCGTGGTTGCAAATTCCAAATCCAAATTTTCATTGGTTTTCATTAAAGTCCCTTCAAAAACAGCATCGCTTAATTCGATCTTGAATTTGTCGATGAGCAAGTTTTGTTTATTTTTTGAGATAGAAATTGGATCTAAAAGACGGTAAGGATAAGGTCCAAGCAATCCTGTTAATTGATTGAGATCCACCGTCAAGGCTTTATCATTATAATGCCACAAACCTTCGCTATTCGATGTCCAATGTTCATTCCAAAATCCGGCAGCATTCAGCTTAAATGGCCACTCAGCCACCTTATTTGCCATGGTGCTTTCACCCTCTAAGTTGGAAATGAGGAAGCTTCCCTGCAAGAGATTCAGCAGCGAGAACCGGAGGCTGCCTGAGTTTTCTTTTAGTGATCCGTCCATTTCAGCAAGCACGTTTATTTCATCAGCTGATCCGCCTGTCCAGGAAAGGCGTTTGCTATTGAGGCTGGCTTTGAGATCTGAAATCTTTTGATGGACTATATCGGTCTGATATGTGGAATCGATATCGATAGAGTAGGCGGTGTTATTATTCCAAAAGATGTCTTTTACTGAAGTTGTGTTGTGAACATGAAAGAGATTGTTATCTGCCGGCACGAACGACAATGAAGAAACTATTTTGTCTGCGTAGACTTCTTGAAACTGGATCGATTGAGCAATTACTTTGACATCGAGCAGCTGTTTTGTGGCATCCTGTGTTAGAAATTGAATATCTCCCTTGGCAGTGCCGTGAATGTCTTCCGGAAAGAAAACAGACCAGTTTTCGAGGAACGGAAGTTCGAAGCTGATTTTTCCCGTTAACGTGTCATTTTGTAGGGAATAGGCCAGATTTCCTGCCAGGTTTGACTTGAGGGCCGCCGCATGAAACTCCTGAACACTTATTTGGTTATCATCCATCCTAAACAGGGCGGCAAGCTGGACAGGGTTTTGCAGAAAGTCGAAGTTGACATTGACCGATCCTTTGAATTCTTTATTTATTATGGAGGAGGTCAAAGCTGCATTGAAGCTTGTGAGGACATGTTCTTTGACATTAATTGAAGGGGCAAATGCTTGCAGCGACACTGACGGTTTGAATATTGATCCGATTAAAGCACCTCTAAAAGAAACCCCTTTGTTATCTGAAAGGTTCGGATGTATTTTTTCTAAACAATTCAAAGCCCCATCAAATTGGCATTTATGGAAGGCTAATTTTTTGTCTAGCTGAGCATGTCCAATTAATTCGAAGAGAGAGCTTTTGATTTTCGCTTCCTTCAAATGTAATTCCCGATTGCCCTGAACAATAAAAGCGCCATCTACCATCGTCAGGTTAGACAGATAAGGTATTAATTCTTTGGATGGTCTTATAGCAATTGAGAAAAAGCCATCCAGCGGTTCTTGCAAAGGTTCATCTTTCAACAAACTTACCCATGAGGGGATGAAACCGGATGCTGAAAATTGGAATTTAGCATCAAGGTATAAGATGGAGGAGGCTTGTGGTGGCAAGTGGTTGCCTTCGAACGAAACTGATAAGATCTTCTTTTGCGTGTGAAGCATCAGAACAATTGGATGGTCTGCATGGGTAGGGTCCTGAATCTGCATCAGCAGATGGGATGTCATTCCACGGCGGAAGGGGTTATTGGAGATAAAGCCTTTAATGCTGAAACTAGATTGTAAAGCAATTTCCTTGAGAGGTTCGGGCAGGTGCATGTTAGTGGTAAGAGCCGGATCGATCTTAATGGCGTTGAGGAAAAGGTTTTCGATCTTAATGTAAAAGGGGAGTGTTGTTCCATCCCAAGATGATTTGTTAATTGTATCCGGCGATGAGGGTATTTTGAAAATGTTGATCCCATCGGCGCTTAAATTGGAAAAGATGATCCGCCCTTCCAGCAAGGCTCCGTAGGTGCAGGCAGCAGTTAGGTGTTCAACTGTGACCAGTTTTTCCTTATTTTGGAGGAAGGATAATTTATTGATCCGGAAAGTCAGAGGAAAGTCAAATTCAATGTCGGCGAATTCAACCGTTGTACCGGTCTTCTCCTGGATGTAGTCTAGCGTTTTACTCAAGGCCCATTCTTGCCCCTGCCTGGTTTGTAGCAAGCCCAGCACCGCAATCCAAAAAATGACGGCAACCAGAAACAATGCCACCGCAGACTTTAAGAAAAACTTCATTAATTTACGCATGATATCCTCTTATGAGCCTTTTATTAAAACGCCTGTCCTATACTAAAATAGGCCTCAAAGCTGTTGTCGATATGCGATCTTCGATTCAACGGCTTGGCGATATCCAGCCTTAGAGGACCAATAGGCGTATGATACCGTAAGCCAATACCAATCGATTGCAGGATCTCTTTATTAAATTCAGGATAACAGGAATTATATACGTATCCGATATCGTAAAAGCCAACTAATCCGAAATTTTCACTAAACCGTTTTCTTAGTTCTATCGAATAGACGAAAAGGGATCGTCCACCTAAAGGTTTGTACTTTTTATGATTATCCCTGTCCCGTAGGATAGGACAGACAGTTAAAAATTTATAGCCGCGCATGGCATTTTCTGATCCGGCGTAAAATCGTTCTGGAGGCGGAATGTCGTATGCGCTCGATCCGAAGATAGATCCGAGCATGATCTTATGGGCAAAGACGGTGCGGTGGTCTTTGGAAAGTGGGATGTAATAGCTGCCTGTCAACGTGTTAATTGAATAAACAAACATCGGATGGATAAACTGGAACGAGGGGATCACTTTTAATTGCACAGCAGCGCCTTCACTAGGGTCCAGAAGATTATTGGCATTGCTCCAGCGAAACTGCAAGGGAACTTTGATCAAATCGAATGTCCCGTTATGATTAGATCTTGAGCTGCGTAGCAGTTTATACATCAATCCGTATGAGAAGCGAGTATGTTCATTCAACTTTTCTTCTATTGTCGCTGACAATGACAATGCCGACTCGGTAAAAGACTTCGTTTGCTCGTGATTGTAATCGACCTGCCAGATAAAATTCTGGTTTTGTTTTTGGTAATCGGGGATCAGGTAGGTGATGGTCCCTTCCTGCAATTTTGCAAAGATATTGCCCTTGATGCTGAATTTCTGCCCTAGACCAAGGGTGTTCCTATCCTCCCATTCGCCCATGACGCCTGGACCAAATTCAGAGGTGTAACTGATTCCATACCCTATGCTCCGCTGCTTCCCCTCCAGCAAGGTGACATCAAGGGGGAGAATATTGCCATCGACAGGCTCTTCCGCGTGGGTTAAGTTAATCGATTTAAATAACCCTGCCATCTCCAAAGCTTCTTGTGTCTTTTCCACCTTGCGCGGATCGTACAGCTCCCCTTCCTGCCAGCCCAGCTTTTTGTGTATATATTCTTCCTTGACCCGCTCCAAACCGATGATTTTAAGGGGGCCAAAGTAGGTGAGTGGGCCAATATCGACATCGATCACGACGATCACATTTTTTTCAGCCTGGTTGGCAAAGGTTTCCCGTTTTTTGATAACAGCAAAGGCGTAGCCGCACAGATTGAGTTTGTCGAGGAGGATATCTTCAGCTGTGATAATAGTTTCTGGGAGAGCGGGATCGCCGATGACGACTTTTAGATCTTGCAGTGTAACGGTGCATTCCGGCTGGATCTCTACATCTTTTTGCCAATAGCGTATGGTAAACTGCGCTAACGGGTAGATCGGTCCTGTTTCAATGTGTACGATCACTTTCGAGCCGTTGTTCATAATATCAAAATTAGCTTTAGCATGATAATAGGCAAGGCTATGGAGTGCCTCGATGATGTTGACCATGTCCCCTTCCGCTCGCCGGTTTAATCCGATCAAAGTGGCTGGCGGAGAATCCTTCAACTTTTCAAGTTGTGACGACGATTCAATTAATTTTAACGTTGCAACATCATCAATTCCTCGAATAATGACTTCATAGGCATCGCAAAAAGAAAATAAAAGTAAAAATAAGAGTCCCCAAAAAAGATGGAGTGTGTTATTTTTTTGTCTCAAATTAAACCTATTATTGGAATTAATATATATAATGATATTAGTTCTGAAATATAATTAAAACCGATTTTTTGAGGGATAACGTGAATAGACCAAAGAGCAAAGAAATTTACGATAAGATGTGCCAGGTAATCCCGGGCGGAGTCAATTCACCCGTCCGCGCCTTTTATAGTATGGGCATGGCTCCGATGGTGATCGACCGCGGCAATAAAGACATGATCTATGACGCTGATGGCCACTCCTACATTGATTTTTGTGGTTCTTGGGGATCACTCATCCACGGCCATGCTCATCCCTCTATTAATGAAGGGATTCAGTCCAGACTCTCCAAAGGTCTTTCCTTCGGCATCACCACGGCCGTAGAGGGGGAGTTGGCAGCTGAAATCGTCAAGCTGATTGACTCGGTCGAAAAAATTCGCTTTGTCTCCTCTGGCACGGAAGCAACGATGTCAGCTGCCAGGCTGGCGCGCGGCTTTACTAAGAAAGATTATATCATTAAGTTTACCGGCAACTACCATGGCCATGCCGACTTTTTCCTGGTTCAGGCCGGATCAAGCCTCATCGAAATGTGCCCTTCCGCTTCCTCTTCAGGCATTCCGGCCGAAATTGTCAAGTACACCATCTCTTTGCCTTACAACGACATAGAAGCATGTAAAGCCGTTTTTAACCATCCCGCCTATGCAGACCGGATTGCGGCGGTCATACTGGAACCAGTTGCAGGGAATATGGGTGTTGTCCCTGCCACAGATGAATTTATTAAATTTTTAAGCGATGAAACTAAAAAGCACGGTGCCCTCCTCATCTTCGACGAGGTAATCACCGGCTTTAGGGTTGGCCTGAAAGGGGCACAAGGAATCTATAAGGTCAAGCCCGACCTCACATGCTTTGGTAAAATCATCGGCGGAGGACTCCCGGTCGCCGCTTTTGGAGGCAGAAGCGATGTGATGGACTGTCTGGCACCTCTCGGGGCTGTCTTTCAGGCAGGTACGCTGTCAGGCAATCCGATTGCCATGGAAGCAGGTCTGCAAAGCATTAAACTGGTACAAAAAACCGGTTTTTATGAAGATCTGCAGCGCAAGACTGACTCCTTTGTCCAGCCGATTAAAGATAACATCAAGCAAAAGAAATGGAACGCCTGCATCCAGCAGGTCGGATCAATGTTCACCCTTTTCTTTGGAAGTAAAAAAGTGAATAATCTGGAGGATGCGGTTGCAGGAGATACCAGGCTCTACGCACAGCTCTTCCGCGCATTATTTAACCAGGGGATCTATATTCCTCCATCCGCACATGAGACCTGGTTTATTTCCTCTGTGCATGAAGAAAAAAATCTTGTTAAAAGTCGAGATGCGATCCTGACTTTTATGGATGAAAATTGCGGCTAAAATGAGTATTTCCGGTTATTCTTTAATAGATCATTTACAGCGGACTGTATTGAACGGATTCGCTGGCTACGGCATTGGGTCGGTGGCAGGCTTAAACCCGAAGACAACAGCTAAGGTGACGGCAGTAGCAACGCTGCTGTTTCCTCTTATCTTGGTGACTTACAGTGTCATGGTGCAATGGAACCTTAACCCCTTCCGTATTTACAGATTGGTCGTTTATTCAGGACAGTTGACGGCTATCTATGCCTGCCGCCATCACAACGTGATCAGCCTCAGATCAACTCTTATATTGAACTGCATCGCTTTTCTTAACTATAGTCTTTAAAACTTGACATCTCACTAAAATCCCTCTATAAAAGAGGAATATGATAAAAATTTTTCTACTTATTTCCTCTGTCTTGCTTTTTGGTTTTGCTTTTGCCGATGATAGTACCGAAGACAAGCTGAAAAAATACATCCATTACAATGATCAGGGGCCGAATAATGTCGGCTATATTTATGTAGGCGATCATGAAACGGCTATCTCTGATGCCACCTGGCTTTATATCAAACAGGCACTGGACGACTATAAAAAGACAAAACCGATATTCATCATTCTCGATCTGAATACGCCAGGAGGAGAGGTCTTTGCCGCTCAGAAAATCTCCGATGCATTGAAGGAGATCGACATCCAGAACGATATCCCCGTAGTGGCCCTGATTGATAACTGGGCGATTTCTGCCGGAGCGATGCTGGCCTATTCGTGCCGATTCATCGCGACTGTCAAAGATGGTAGCATGGGGGCAGCCGAGCCGGTGCTAGCTGGGGAGACAGGTAAGATGGAGTCTGCATCGGAGAAAGTTAACTCAGCTATCCGGGCCGACTTTGCCAGCCGTGCCGGCTTCTTTGATCGCGATCCTTTGATTGCTGAAGGAATGGTCGATAAGGATCTCATCATCATCAGACGGAACGGTAAATTCATCAAGCTTGAAAATGAGAATCAGATCCAACCCGTCGATACTGTTGTCTCCCCCAAAGGAAAGTTATTAACACTTGAAGCGGAAAAGATGAAGGAATACGGAGTTGCCGATTTAATCCTGCCACCAAAAAAGCTTGCGCCTATCACTGAAGAAGAAAAAACGGCCGGCAAATGGCCGGCCAAAAAGAATCTACTATTTCAAAATTCTTTTTTTGCTAAGATCCCACAGGCAACTATTGACGAGTATAAGATGGACTGGAAGACCAGCTTTTTTGTTTTTCTGGCATCACCGCTTGTCTCTTCATTGTTGATGATGGGACTGATTATCGGAGCCTATATCGAATTTAACAATCCCGGCATGAGCCTGCCCGGATCAATCGCAGCTATCTGCCTGTTCATGATTGTCTTATCGAGCTTCTCTTTACAGATCGCCAACTGGCTGGAGCTGATCCTTCTTTTGACCGGATTGATTTTAATCATTGTCGAGCTCTTTTTCTTACCATCGTTTGGCTTGTTGGGCTTTGTGGGGATCATTTTGTTTCTTTTCGGACTCTTTGGTATGTTGATCCCGGGCGTCGGTAACGTCAGTTTTGAATACGACACAAAGACTCTAAATGCGGCAGGTGAACATTTTATTTATCGGCTGGCCTGGCTGTCCGGTTCGCTCATTTTAAGCGCTTTGATCATCGTTTATTTGGCGATTTATGTACTCCCCGGATTCAAGGGTTTTAACCGTTTCGTGTTAGCTGGAAAAGAACAAGATGCCTCCGAAGGATATGTGTCGGGGACTCCGGTTGCCCTGCTGCCAAAGGTAGGCTCTACGGGCACGGCTTTGACAACTTTGCGCCCTGCCGGCAAAATTTTAGTGGATGAACAGGTATTTGATGCTGTCAGCACCGGCGGATTCATTGAGGCGCTTGAGCCAATCGTTGTGGCAAGACTGGATGGTAATGTGGTAAGAGTGAGCAAACAAGTATGATTTCATTTCTATTATTAGCCATTGGACTGCTGTTGATTATGCTTGAATTTTATCTTCCGGGAGCTGTCATGGGTGTTCTGGGTGGATTATTTGTCCTCGCAAGCATCATCACCTTTGCCTCTCAGACCAATTCAGTGGTCGCCATTATCATCTTCATTATTTTTGCGACCATATCTGTTGCACTGCTCATCAAATTCACACTAAAGAAAATTGTCAGCACCAAATCAGATTTCAGCATCTACTCAAACAAAGATCAGGAAGGATACCAAGCTTCCTCATTCGATAAGACCGCTCTTGGAAAAGCCGGCACTGTTTTGTCCGACTTAAAACCGGGAGGGTATATCCTGGTCGATGGAAAACAACACCAGGCCATTTCTATTACAGGATACATTCCTAAAGGGGAAGAGGTGCTCGTTCTCACTGGACAAGAAGAAAGTTTAATTGTAAAGAAAAAGGAAACCAAATCATGAAAATGTTAATGCAAAGTCAAATTACCGGGGCAAGCTTAGAATTTTATATCTTTATCTTTGCCATTGCCGTCATCCTCATTCTAATCCTCAGTATGCTTGGGCGCTTTATCAGCCTCTGGTTCCAGGCATTTGTGTCAGGAACGCCGATTCCTTTGTTAAACATTATAGGCATTAGCCTAAGGAAAATTCCACCGCGCGTCATCGTCAATGCCAGGATCAACCTTTTCAAAGCTGGATTGAAGACAATTACTGTATCCGACCTTGAAACACATTTTCTGGCCGGCGGACATGTCACCAACGTGGTTGAAGCGCTGATCGCTGCCGACAAAGCTAACATTCCACTCGACTGGCGCCGTGCCACAGCCATCGACCTTGCCGGTAGAGATATTAAAGCAGCCGTTCAGACATCGGTCAATCCACGTATCATCGACTGTCCTGGTGGTGGCGGATACATCACCGGCGTCGCTAAAGATGGTATTCAGCTCAACTGCCGCGCCCGTGTGACTGTCCGGACAAATATCGCCCAGCTGGTCGGCGGTGCAACCGAAGAGACCATCATCGCCAGAGTAGGCGAGGGGATCGTCAGTGCCATCGGCGGATCGGATACCCACAAACAGGTACTTGAATCTCCGCAAAAGATCTCCAAGCTAGTGCTTGAAAAAGGTCTAGACTCATCGACTGCCTTCACCATCCTGTCTATCGACATCGTGGAAATCAATCTGGGTGAAAACATCGGTGCCAGACTTCGTACAGACCAGGCAGAATCGGATATCCGCATCGCCAAAGCTGAAGCAGAAAAGCGGCGTACCATGGCCGTTGCGGTCGAACAGGAAAACTCAGCAAAAGTGCGCGACATGGAAGCCAAGCTCGTTGAAGCGCAGGCAGCAGTCCCATTGGCAATGGCTGAGGCGTTCAGAAGCGGAAGGTTGGGAATCATGGACTATCAGAGGATCCAAAATATTCAGGCTGATACCGACATGCGCAAGTCACTTGCGCGGCCAGAGGAAAAAGAAAAAATATAAATATACAACACAAAGGCGCTAGGATAAACGGCACCTAAAATTAAACGCAAAGGCGCAAAGATCGCAAAGGAATCATGTAGGACAACAATATATTCAATAGTACTTTAGAAAAAAAGGATATTTTATTGACCTGCGAGACACCTTTGCGTTCTTTGCGCCTTTGCGCCTTTGCGTTGAAACTTTAGCGTCACTTATCCAAAGATCGTCTTTGTATCTTTGCTTGAAAATTTAGCGTGATTTAGGAGGGTAATGGACTGGGTAGGATTTGTTATAAGCGCGCTGGCTTTGCTTTTCTTGTTCTTCAGGAATGCTATGAAGAAAAATGAGCCAGTTATTAAAGGTGAGGTCAAAGAAGAAGAACCTGAAGAAATCCCTTTGCACGAATTTTTAAAGGAAGTCGAGCGAAGGGAACGAGTTCAGGAAGAGAAAGTCGCACCACCGAAGCCTCTTGTTCCACAAATGCTAAAGAGAAAAAGAGATTCCTTAGAACTAAGACATCTCGTCTCTCCATTGAAAAATGAACATATCAAGAGCAAAACAGAAAATCGTCATCTTGTCAGTCCTCTAGGGACCCGTAAGGTTAAGACAGAGATTGAGCCCGGCTCTGGTTCAGTCGAGGGAAGAGTAGCGGAGAAATCACTTGCAAAAGTGATATTAGATGAGCTTAAGCATCCAAAAAATATGCTTATCTATTACGAGATATTTGGTAAGCCCAAGGGTTTATAGTAATGATGAGTTTTGCTGAAAATTATCAGACTGTGCAACGAAAGATGGACGAAGCGTCCAAAGCCTCTGGAAGAAATCTCAGTGATATTCAACTCATTGTCGTCACTAAAAATCAGACTGTCGAAGCAGTAAAAGAAGCCTATAATGCCGGTTGCAGTGTGTTTGGAGAAAGTAAAATTCAGGAAGCAGAAGATAAAATTCCTCTATTTCCAGATTGCCAATGGCACCTCATCGGATCACTGCAAAAAAATAAGGTCGGCAAAGCATTATCTCTATTCAATGTCATCCATTCGGTCGATTCAGTTCCCTTGGCCCAGAAAATTTCCAAACTAAGCGTCAAACCTGTTTCCATCCTTTTAGAAGTTAACATCAGCGGTGAAGCTTCCAAACACGGTATGAGCCCAGACCAATGGGAAAGAGAGCTGGATGCCATTCATCTGCCCAATCTAAAAGTCATTGGTCTGACGACGATGGCACCATTCACCCAGAATGAAAAGATTATCAGACCTTGCTTTAAACAACTTCATGATCTCTTGTACAAATGGAAAGGGAAAATGGTAGATCCCTCTGCCTTCAAAGAGCTCTCCATGGGTATGTCCAACGACTACTCCATTGCCATTCAGGAGGGAGCCACAATGATCCGCCTTGGCACAGCTTTATTTAATGGTTTTGACAAAAATAGAAAAATGTATTACAATTAGTAATACAGGAAAAGGAGGACTAAATGACAGAAAAAACCATTAGCAGTAGGGTAAAGGAAGATACGCTAATAGAGCTTCAATTTCTTAAAAAGGAGCTTGGCGTGAATCAGACAGCAGTTATTCAATCTGCTATTCACCTTCTTTATCAATCAACAAAATCCAAAAAACCTAAAATGACCAGATATAAGATGTTTGAGCAAGCAGGTTTTATTGGAGCTATTGAAGCAAAAAGCAATCTGTCCGAAACATACAAACAAGAAATAGATGAGTATCTTAAAAAAAAGTATAAATAATCAATTGCTTATTGATACAGGGATCTTTGTTGCTTTAGCTTCCTATAGGGATGCTCATCATGAAAAAGCAAAACAGATGCTTAAGTCTACAGAGAGGATGGAATGGATAACAACATGGCCTGTGATTGTAGAGACATGCTATATGCTCGGAAAAGTTTCGCCTTTAGAATCTGAGAAATTTCTCGATATGTACTTTTACGGTGCGTTCTCAGTTTTTGAACTAAGTAAAGATCAAGTACCGCGCATTCAAGAACTCATGCGTAAATATATTGACTTACCCATGGATTTGGCTGATGCTTCTTTGGTTATCTTGGCAGAGCATATCGGACATGGTAAGATCTTATCGACTGATAAGCGTGATTTTAATGCCTATAGATGGAAAAACCATCACCCATTTGAAAACCTATTCCTTAACAGTTAATTTTTGGCTCATCGTTAGTGGGTAAATGAAAGAGGCTGTGATTGGTTTTTTTGTCCTCTAAGTCCCATTGTCCCTTTCTGTGGAGCTGCAATCCATTTAAAAAATTACAAATATATTTCTATATATGCTAATGTCAAATTAAAGATACTTTAACTAACAAAGGAATATATATGAAAAAATTTTTGATGTTGGCAGCTTGCCTGTTTGCGAGTGCAGTTGTGGCCGAAGAGATCGGTGATGTAGAATTCAATCTGCCTCGTAGTCAAGAATGGAAAGTGGCCAACGAATTGGAAGGGAAAACGGGAGAGACTAAATCAAAGTCTCTGGTTTACATTCCCAAGGATGCTACCATCGAAACGACGAAAGAATCGTTTGGTGCAGTAGAAGTCGACCTACCCAGCGGACAGGTTGACCAAGAATCCATTGAGAATATGTATAAGCTCCAATTTCCCAGTCTGAAAGTCAGTGTCAAAATACTTGATAAAGCTCCCGATTCAGTTCTTTATGAATGGTCATTAAATGATGAAAAAGCGGAAGGTATTCATGGTTGGACACGGCTGTTCACTGGAGATAAGCAGACAGTCCTGCTGACATACCAGACAGAAGATATCAACAAAGTAAAGGACAAGGAGTCCGTTTGGACGAAGGTCCTCAAAGATGCCAAAATCAAGGCTAAAGGCGAAGTTAAGAGCTAAAGGATGGGTACGTAAGAGTGACCGGAATAGCCACGGTAGTGGCGCAAAATGACAGCTCCTCGCGAAGAAGCCAAAAGGCTCCAAGCGTGGGGTATGGGTGCATTTATATATCACAGCCCCGGTAGGGGCATAAGAGAGAGATGTGGAAGCTACTTACATCGCTGCAGCGGCTGTAATATATAAACGCGCCCATACCCCACGCCTGGAGCCTACAGCTCCTTCGCGCGGGGCTGAAATCTTAAACCGCTTCCGCGGTTACTTCAAGATTACATTTTTTTAGAACTCTGCATCTGAATGTTCTTGCATGATGTCTGCATGATGCTCTAATTTAGATCGTTGTTTTTCGTGTTTTTTGGCCCTTTTTTCTTTCAAGGTCATTGTGGGTTTCTTGCGATCGTTTTTCCGCTGCCTAGATTCCTTAGCCATACAAACCTCCTGCAGGGTATAAACCTGCCATTTTCTTGTGTGAATTACACAAGTTAATAAGTTATATTAACTAATAATCTATCTATTAACAAGTTTAACAATTAACAATTAATTTGTCAAATTTTGTTAATTAACTAAATTAACAAATTAACTTCACTTTTCATCCTTTATCTAAAGCGCTTTACCCTAGTATGACAATAGGGCTCCTTGCCATTTTTATCGTAATAGTGCTGGTGGTAGTCCTCAGCAGGGTAGAATTGGGTTGCGGGGCTTAGTTGTGTGGCGAGTTTGGAGCCCGCTTTTTGGAGCTGTTTAATGAGGTCTGTGGCGATCTCTTTTTGCTTGTTGGAGAGATAAAAAATCGCTGATCGGTATTGCTGCCCAATATCAGGGCCTTGCCGGTTGACTTGGTAGGGATCGTGGATCTCGAAAAAAAGTGTAGCGAGCTTCTTAAAGCTGGTGACTTTTGGATCAAAAACTACTTCAACAGCTTCTGCATGGCCGGTATTTCCTTCGCACACTTCTTTGTACGTTGGATTGACCAAATGGCCGCCTGTATAGCCTGAGGTGACCCGGATGATGCCTGGTTCTTTGCTCAGCAGGTGTTCTACCCCCCAGAAGCATCCGCCGGCAAAGATAGCCCGCTCATACCCTTCTTTGGTATATTGCGGAACGAATGCCAGCGAAAGAGAGTTGACGCAATGGCGCGTATCTTTATCGGTAAAGCCTTCTCCCTGGAACACATGTCCCAGGTGGGCTCCGCATTGCTTGCAGAGAATTTCGACACGGCGGCCATCGGCATCGGTATTCCTATCAACAGTGCCGGGAAGTTCATCATCGAAGCTCGGCCATCCGCATCCTGATGAAAACTTACTTTCAGAAATATAGAGAGGAGAGTCACACCTTTTACAAATGAATACACCGGGATGATCGAAATGGTTAAACGAACCGGACTCCGGCATCTCTGTCCCTTTATGGACGATAACTCTTTCTTCATCTTTATTTAATTCATGATATCTTTTCATGGCTTGCTCCGTTTTTTTTTAAAAGAAGAGATTGAAGATCTTTCGTTCTCCCAGAACTCTGTCAGCTCTAGGAAGGCAAAGAATATGAAGAAGAAAAAGACCATTACAAACACCTTTGCCAAGATCATTTAAAACTTCAATATACAATATTTTGCTTGTAAAAAATACCATTTTTTTCAAACTTTATTTTTTAACAAGAGGTTCATATGGATTTGCATTACGATGAAGGAAAAATTTTTAGCAATTTAATTTTTCACATGATTTGGTCAACAAATCGAAGAGATTTTTACTCTCCTGGATTTCAATGGCGTTGAATATGAGCGCGAGGAAGTGCTCGAATAAAGAACTGCTGTTTTTCAGGTTGATTTAATTCTTGACAAAAGTTAATCTTTTTAAAATATTTA
>Ga0207010_1013_pt1 | contig 61674 bp, 54 predicted proteins | sample Alteio_BWMinCont_82_FD_153465 | JGI IMG/M metagenome (GOLD analysis project Ga0207010, IMG submission 153465) | Enriched cells from forest soil in Barre Woods Harvard Forest LTER site, Petersham, Massachusetts, United States -... | ecosystem: Environmental > Terrestrial > Soil > Temperate forest >...
CAAGGTGATTGAGCTTTTATTAATCCTAATCGTTTTAAATGTTGGAAGTCGTCTCGCAATGTTCGGTCTGCGGAGGGTTTGATAGCTTTGATTTAATCTTTGCTAAATTATATCCTTTGCCGTCGTCTATGAAAGGGGCCGTGAAGGAGCCGTGCCTGCCTTATGCATCAGAGTTACGCATAACGCAGGCACGACCCCTTTCACGACCCCTTTCACGCTTCATTCTTAAGGCTTGATCGAGCGTAAAAGAGCGTTTGCCTCTTGTGCGTATTTGTTGATTCGTCTGGATCGATTAACTACTTAATGCATAATCTATAGAAAAATCGGGAAAAGCATGTTTAATCTTTGTAATGATCTTCAGACTAGGGTTGCAGCGTTTTCCCTCGAGCCGTTGATAACTATAAATAGTTTCAAACCCCATTTTATTTGCAGCTTGTTGCTGGGTAAGGCCTTGCTTGATCCTGGAATAACGAACCATAAAAGCAAACGCGATCTGGGGATCAAGAGCAACTTCTACAATAAAGCGGGAGAGACGTATTGATTCATTTGGCAGCGCGGCAAGGTCTCTAGAATCAAGTGGCTCTTCAACATAAAGATTCAGAGCCTCCTGCATATTGGTTTGCAGCTCATCCATTGAATTAGCTTCGGTAAGGCATCCAGGTAATTCAATGCATTGTGCCCAAAAACCGGTTCCCTCTTTATGAACTTTGAAATGGTACTTCATGGACTGATCCTCGCTTATTTTCTTCTAATATTTTTCTAAGAGTATGCTCTGTGCCTTTCTTTAGTTCAATATGATTGGGTATAATAACGATTGGACACCCTTTCTTTTTCAATTTCCAATGGCTACCCTTGCCGGCACCAGGTACTAGTTCGTATCCTGCATCATAGAAGAGCTTTCTTAAATCTTTCCCACTAATAGGAAAGGCAAATCTCTTGTTTTTATTACCTTTATATTACCAAATATCGTAGGTAAAGTCAATAATAGTTTTTCTTTTGAATTTCAAGAAGAGGTTGGAGGCTGTAAAGTGCCCTTCCTACACACTTTTTCAGTCATTTTAAGGATTATATGCACTTAAAAGCTTCAGAGAAGACTGTGCAAAACCCAAATCATTTACGTTTAACAGATTAAAAATTCAACTATTTATTTATTTTAATTGCATAAATATTATAATTAAGTTAGATCTAATTCGTTTTTATATCAACTAGTTTTCGGAGGATCTTATGAACAATATGAATCTAAACTCAGGTGATCAATTATCCAATATATTCCAGGATTTAAGCCAATACGGCAAGGCAGGGCACGAGCAAATCGAATTCACCCGCAATAAAAGGGGTAGACCCAACAGTCGTGTCACCAGCCGCCACTTGGATTAATTAAGCGGAATTCTGGCATTCAAACCGACCATATGGGGTGTTAATAAACAGAAGACACCCCATCTTGTTATTTCCTCGATCCTGTTCTCTCCCTGTGCTCGAAAGGATAAAATATTTTTTATGATATCTTTGTGGCTATCTCTGCATTCAGATAAGACATTCCATTGGTAATGTTGTATCGAAAATTCACTGTTTGATCTGTAGACTTTGCAAATGACGTTCCTCCGTCTCTAAGACGTCCACATTCGAAACATTCCATTATTTTGACTTTTTCTTCATGAGGATTGGCCCAGCATAGAGCATAATCCTGTTTTTTGCTGTCATATCCGAATACTGCGACACCATGCCGATTATAAACTGTAATATCGCTCTTAAAATCAGGGTAATCAGTGTTCATTTTTTCAAGTTTTTTCCTTGCCTCTTCTTCGGTTATTGCTGTGGGTATATATGAATAAGCATCATAAGCTATTCCATTTACAGCATTTCTTGGGTCGATGTACATAACAGGTTGGCTTGTTTCATCCACTTCTGTGATTTCAATAAATTCATTTTTTTGCGCGAAGGTAAATTTTATGCTGCCGCAAAATATCACACGTGCATTTTCGGAGGGAGTCGAAATAGTTGGACGCGTTAGCATTTTACCATTGATCGACACTAGGTAAGAGGGTCTCTTATATTTATCTGTCCATAGTTGTGAAAACACGACTTTTGCTATACCATTTACTCTATCACAAATAACAACCCCATTATCAAGCGTATATTCTTTAACTTGAACCTGTGCAATAGAACTTGCTGAACCAAGTCCAGAAGATGGTGTAGGAGTTGGAGTAGGGCTTGTTAATCCCAGTCCTGAAGATGGAGTCTGACCTGTGTTGTATACCATGACAGGAGTAGTGGCATGTTGCCCTAAATCAAAAAACATTTCAGACTCTCCAATCTGGACTTTGAAAAGCTTACATCCATAAGGGACCTTAAACTTAGGATAATCAGTCGATTTCACTTGTTCAACGGACGTATTTGTTTGAGAAGGTATTAATTTAGCAATTGATTGCTTTAATTTTTCACAAAAATTGCAATCCCACAATGCTTTATGGCTAACCTCTCTCACACTGATGTCCAAAAGACGTTTACTATACACTGGATTTCGCTTATTTGTAACTGCATTTGCAATTTCTGCAATAAATTCATCAATCGGTGTAATAGGGGATATTTGTTCTTGATATAATTTTTTTAACAAAGCATCAATTCGATTTTTTTCCTGATCGGATTCATTAATAATTACGCTAAAACTAAATATTTTACCATCATTTAAACTTTTGACTTGAGTTGCAGCTTGAGGGTTTATATTTTCCAAACTCTTAACGAGAACAGACAATTTCATCGAAAATCCGTATGAACGTCCATAATCATGTTTATTACGGGACTGAATTTGCCCATCAATTTTTTCAGCAAATTGGTAGTATGAGCCATCGACATTAACGAATACTGTCCTATCCTCTTGCTCATTGCCTTGTACGTTTGCAGGATTAATGGTACAGGTTTCTACGTATTTGTATCCTGATGGTCCTAAGGCGCTGCTAAACATAATCTATTCTCCATAAAATTGATTTTTAATTAAAAACCGTTGCATTTGCTAACAAAACACTAAATATGTAAATAATGTCATAAACATGTATTAAAACTCAAGCTTAAATAATTTATTGTCTAACTTGTGAATTAGTTGATTTCGCTAAATTATTTTCAGTGTTCGAGCAATTTGATGCCAGCAGATTTTAACGAACCATCACTGTTTACGTAAGTATACAGCGTTGCAGTGGTAATGTTGAGTCTTTTTGCCACTTCTGTTGCTATTGATTTTTTATCCGACATAGCTGCTGAAGCCATTCTCAATGTAGCAGCATCTACTTTACATGGACGTCCGCCCATTCTTCCTCTTGCCCGTGCAGCTGCTAACCCGGCATTTGTCCGTTCTACAATCAACTCTCGCTCAAATTCCGCCAAGGCAGCAAATAGGCCAAATACAAGACGACCGTTCGGTGTGGTGGTGTCAATTTGGGCTCCATGGCCTGCAAGTACTTTAAAACCTATTAAGAGGTCGTAGCTTAACAGACGATTTAGTCGACTTATTGATTGAGACTATCCATCACATAGGTGCTAGAGCTGAACGAAAAGTTGAACGAGAGTTACTGGATGACCTAAAACGCGTAACAGGAAAAAATGATCTCTTATTTGAGCTTGCAGACGCGGCGCTTGGAAAGCCGGATGGTATCGTGCGAGATGTCGTATTCCCAGTGGTTAAGGAAGAGACACTGCGTAATCTTGTGAAAGAATGGAAATCAACTGGACCTACCTACAGAACGACTTTAAGAACGGTTATAAGGAACTCTTACAAAGGACATTATCGGCGTATGGTACCAAAACTCTTGGAGATTTTGGATTTCCGCTCAAATAATGACCACCACAAACCTGTCATTCAAGCCATTAATCTAATCAAACGTTATGCAGAAACACAATTGCAAACCTTTCCTGCCAATGAGGAAGTACCACTTGATGGTGTTGTGCGTGGGCTCTGGCGTGAAGCCGTTATTGAAAAAGACGCTAAGGGAAATTCTCGCGTCAATCGCATTACTTATGAAGTTGCTGTGCTTGAAGCCTTGCGCACTAAATTGCGATGTAAAGAAATCTGGGTAGTGGGTGCCAATCGTTATCGTAATCCAGATGAAGATCTCCCTCCTGATTTCGAAGAAAACAGTACAGCCTATTATCAGGCACTCAACCTTCCTACGGAAGCTGATAAGTTCATTGCAGAACTACAAACTGAAGTGAAGCAAGCTCTGACAACATTCGATGAAGGTCTTCCAAGAAACCCTAAAGTTAAACTCAATAAAAAAAGCGGTGGATGGATCACCTTAACACCTCTTGACGCCCAACCTAATCCACCCAATTTGACAGCATTGAATGTCAGCGTGTAACTCATAGTACAGCCCACATAAATTGGGTGCATGAGGATTTCCTCATTAAAGAGGAAGTTCAAGACTGGAGTGAGCTCCCGCTTTGGCTTTCCAAAGAGCGTCAAATGCCAGGTTTTATGCAAATCAACTCTCAAAAAGCAATCAATGCAGGATTAAGCTTTCGTTCGCTTACTGAAACAATCTCCTCTATCTTACACTGAATGGCCTAGAAAAGTTTTTTCAAGGAGAGTCTGATACTACCTATTGGATTGGTTATGATAAAGATACCACTTTTGCTTTTTTGATTACCTCTCCTGAAGGTGAAGATGTGACTACCTTAGATTTGTTCATTTGTGACCTGAATTATTTGGGGAAGGGAATTGCTGTATCAATGATTCAGCAGTTTTTAATCAGCCAGTTTCCAAATGTGAAAAGGGTTCTGATAGATCCTGAAGCGACCAATAAACGAGCCATCCACGTTTACCAAAAAGTAGGCTTTAAGATCATTGGAGAGTTTATTGCAAGCTGGCATCCTGTACCGCATTATCAAATGGAATAATATATGAAAGATTTGTTAACATACTCTTCAATCCCAAGGAATACTTTATGAAAAAATACTTAAGCTTTTCTCTGTTTTTTATCTTATCGTGCACTTCACTATTTGCTTTAGATATCAGTGATCAAAATGAGATCGATAAGAGTATTGAACACTTTACGCATGCATGGAATGATTGTGAAGGAAAGGGGTCTGGAGATTACTATGCTCAAGACGCAGATTTTGTGAATATATTTGGGACAGCTTTTGCAGGAAAGCAAGAAATTGAGAATCGTCACATGAAGATCCATGAGACTTTTCTAAAAGGCTCAATATTTGAAGTAGTTGAGACAAAAGTACGAGAAGCAAAACCTGAAGTTGTGATCGCTCAAGTCTATTGGAAAGTGACTAATATTCAAAAGCCTGGAGCAGAAACTATGAAAGGTATCTTTACTCACACTTTTGTTAAAAACAATGGCCTATGGGAAATTGCAGCGACTCAAAATACGTTAATTTCTCCTTAATCCATGCATGCTCTTATCAATTGGTATCAAAATAACCTTCATCTTAAAGATGCTACTTTTTCACGCATCGATCATGATGATGCGATGGTTGCAGTCGTCTATAAGGTCACACAACCTAATGACAGAGAGCTCATTTTAAAAGTTTGTGAACGCCCAAACGACTACTTACGAGAAAAGTATTTTTTAAAATTCTTTGCTGATAAATTGCCAGTGCCACGCATTATCCAACTTGTGGAACCTGAAGCAAATATCCATGGAGCCATTTTAATGGAGTATCTACCAGGAACATTGCTTAAAACAATGGACTTTACCGATGCACTTGCATATGAGCTCATTACTTGCCCGTATTCATATAAATCGTGTAGCTGGTTATGGAGATCTTATACACCCACAAGCTTTAACCCCTAATCCCCGCATTCATTTTACTTTGAAATTTGAAGAAGGTTTGGATGAATGCAGCGACCACTTAAGATTACTCTCCATCAATTTTAAGCTTTTTATAACAGCTTTCCGAGCGATCACTTTACTCTTATCGGCGATTAATTCTTTTAAATCATCCTCGCCATTTTCTGTGTATTTAAGATCAAATTCATCACTCAGCATCTTTGACCATCTCATCCAGTTCAGCTGCGCTTATTACCCGGCCCTTTCCCTCTTTGGATTGCTGAATTGATTCTCTAAGCCTCTTTTTAAATTTCTCTTCTTTGAGATCTTGCAGCCCTTTTAAAATCATTTCATAGGCAAAATCTTTTATGGAGACTCTGGCTTTTACGCACTCGGTTTTGAGTTGGAAGTGCGCGTCTTCTGGGATGTCGAAACTTAATCTAACCATGTGTTCTTTCATAATATCCTCCTTGGTCTATATATCAGTATACCAGAAAACATATTTGTATGTAAATATGCAAATATTTTTATATTATTGTATTACAGCGGTGTATATTATTGTATTACAGCGGTGTAATGTGACAGTATTACAGTTAACATTTCGACAACACTCATGCTTGATGCAGCTGTTTACAAATATGGCACGAATTAGAAAATTGCGGGTAAAAACAGCCCGGGGACTGACTTGCGTTATGCGTTGAAAAGATTTCATCAATCCTTCTTGTGAAGGTTTTTTTAACGGATTTCATCGATGAGAAGAGGCTTTCGATTAAAGAGATTGATGATATTATTATCGGTAACGCCTTTTAGCGCCTTGGATTTAATTACCTGTGCTGTCTGACAGTTGGATAATTCACTTTCATAGGTCCTGCTTAACATAACCATTTTATTATTGTTTTTAGTCAAAGTAAAATTTCCCCTCAAAAACTGAGTGAGAAATCTAGTATAGAGTTGAAATGAACGTACATCTAAATCTTCTTCAAGTTGTGTGATAATCAATAAGATGGCTTTGATCTGGTCAACAGAACATTTTTCTGCCACTGCTACTGCGAATTTTTTGATGATCTCTTTTTCTTTATTCGTTGCTTGCTGTTGTGTTGTTAGGTGATGTGTGACCATTAAGGAGAGCAAATTATTCAAATCGATCATAAGGACATCTTTTGCGTTCGCTAATGATAATGTATTGAGTAGCCGTTCGACCGTTTCTTCCAGATTTCTCTTAATAATATTATCTATGGCTTTTGTTCCGACTTTGATAAATTGTGTTTCAGTAGTGTGGTGGGCAACAACTTGTTCTTCTGAAAATGAACCGGTAAAGACCATTTTACTTAAAATTAGGGTATAATTGGAACGTTCTTCCATGACAAATTTTTGCTTACTACTCGTAATGCATAAAGCTTTATCTACTACAAAAAAATAGCCCTTTTGCAGCTTTTTGAATGGGCCTTCTGATTCTATCGACATGCCGTTTAAATTGGAGAAATGCTGTGGACAGAGATGCTCTTCGATATAAACAGGAGCTCGGCAAAACGTTTGGGCAATGATATTGATGATCCCGATCCTGGCTAGTTTAAATTGAAAAGCACTTGCTTCTGCCAAATTAGATGAACGCTCAGCTTTACTGCAGTATCTGCTCGGACAGATAAAGCATGCTGCCAATCCAAGTAATAAGGAGCTACCTATGGATAGGCCAGTACCAAGTCCCATTGGAATAAATTTAAATAAACCGATGCTAAAGTCAGCTACGCTAGTTGTTAATTTTGAACAAGGCGATTTCTTCTTAAATTCTAATCGTTTAGTCCTTGTCCTTGCGATAGTTTCTCTTCCGATGGATTCCCGCCTATGACTATGACTATGACTATGACGTGGCGTAATATTAGGGCTGTAGCGGCTGCTGTGGCTAATTTCTATAGTAGAGCCTTCTAGACGTCCAGGTGATTGGATTGGCGATGAAACATGATGGACAACAATATGCAGTTCACTTGGACTAGGGGCTAGAGGTAAATTATCGTCTTGCGTATTCTGAAGATTAAACTTGTGATCATCTTCATCCAGCACTTGCTCTTCTTCTCTGGCGACAGAATATAGAAAGATAGGACTGTCAGACGGTCTTATGTTAAGAGGGGGGACATACACCTAATAATACCCTTTTTTAAAATAAATTCGTCTTTTTTATTTACTAGTAAACAATTGGAAATTTAAATACAATGATATTTTAATCACTTATCAGTTTATGAGCAATATAATTTATGTCGTTGTAGGAGGTGGGGCAGCCGGTTTTTTTGGAGCTATCTCATGTGCAGAACGTTTTACGGACGACAAGGTCATTTTATTAGAAAAACATCGGCAGCTCCTTTCTAAGGTGCGCATTTCGGGCGGCGGCCGATGCAATGTCACACATGCCTGTTTTGATCCCAAGCTATTGGTAAAGAACTACCCGCGCGGCAGCAAAGAGCTTTTAGGCCCCTTTACCCGCTTCCACCCCTCCGATACCATCAGCTGGTTTGAAAAGAGGGGAGTCAAATTAAAAACAGAAGATGATGGGCGGATGTTTCCAACGACCGACAGCTCTGAAACAATCATTGCATGCCTGCAGAATGCCGCCCGCAAGGCCAAAGTGGATGTTCGCACAGAAACCGGCATAGACCAAATCAATAAAAAAGAAAATGGTTTTGAACTAAGCTTGTCTGATGGAACTGTCCTGACTTGTCACCGGCTGCTGGTAGCTTCGGGCAGTACGCCAAAAATGTATCCGTTGCTAGAAAAACTCGGACATACCATCGTCCCGCTAGTCCCATCACTTTTTACTTTCAACATTCCCGATTCACCCTTTTTGGAATTAGCAGGCATCTCTGTGCCGCAGGCCAAGGTCACTTTGCCGCACCTATCGCAAGAACAAACGGGACCTCTTCTGATTACCCATTGGGGATTCAGCGGACCGGCCGTCCTAAAGCTCTCCGCTTGGGCAGCTCGGGAACTACACCAACTTAACTATAAGACTGAAGTTAAAATCAATTGGCTACCCAGTTTATCGGTAGGGGAGTTGCAACAGGTCCTGTCCGAATGCAAACAGAAACAGGCGGCCAAGCAAATGGGATCAGAACCTCCTTTGCCCCTACCCAAGCAATTGTGGCGCAAAATTCTTTCTTTGGCCGACATCATCTCCGAGGCAAGATGGTCTACCTTGTCCAATCAGCAAATGCAAACTTTGATCACACTTATCCATGGCACATCCTGTCAAATCGATGGCAAGACCACTTATAAACAGGAATTTGTGACCTGCGGCGGTATCAGTTTGAATGAAGTTAATTTTAAAACGATGGAAAGCCGCCGTTGCCCTGGACTTTTTTTCGCCGGTGAAGTGTTAGATGTTGATGGAGTGACCGGAGGATTCAACTTTCAAAATGCCTGGACAACAGGCTGGATTGCCGGACAGTCAATGGGGGTAGAATCTTAGAGAACGTATGTGAAGAGGACATGATTCGTTTTGGGATTTTCCAGCATGTGATCCACATTTTTTATGTAGGATTCAATCTTTTTAAACTCAGGGGAGTCTCCTACTGATGCCAAAATCATATTGTAATTCTCCATCGCTTCACAGACAGAATACATTGTAATATTGTCCACAGCCTGAGCTGGCTGATAACCAATTGTCTTATTCCTGAAAAGTATCGATGCTAAAATTCTATTCTGCTGCAAGGCATCAATAATGATCTGCAAATGATTCAAGGACATTCCAAGCTCATGGGCCAAAGCACGGTCAGTCATAGGGGGTTTTCCCTTTACAAAGGCCTCTACGCACCGAAAGGTGATCATCAATGCGATTGCCTTCTGATTTAATAATCGGACATTGCGCGTGGGGATGAACATGTCATTCTCAACTGCAAAAGCAAGCTCGGCGCCTGACAGCAAGATCATCCAGCTGATCTGCAACCAAATCAAAAACAAAGGAAATGCCGCAAAGCTTCCGTAGATGGCTCCATAGCTTGATACGCCGATCTGAAATTTAATATAAATGAACTGCCAAACTTGAAAAGCGGTTCCAGCTAATATACCAGCGAGAATAGCCGTACGGAAATAGACTTTCGTATTCGGCATGAAAATATAAATAAAGGTAAAAAGAAACCAAATCAATATGAAAGGAGTCAGTTTAAGCAACACTATCAAGACAGGGCTAAAGACATCATAATAGACATTGGTCTGATTGTGGGCGAGGGCAGATAAATAGACGCTAAGGCTGCTTGAGGTTACTAAGAAGATGGGAGCAACCAACATAGCTGCTAAGTAGTCGCTGATTTTCCTTCCATAAGGACGTGAAAAGCGGGTTTTCCAAATACTATTCATTGCCGATTCGATATTGCTTAGTAGGCCAAAGACTGACCATAATAAGACAACGATACCGACCCCGGCAATAACACCCCCTTGTACGCTCTGCAAATATGAATAGGCAAATTGCATCAATTTGTCTATGACTTGCTGCTGCTCATAGAAATGGGATGTTATTTCTTCTTCTAATGCCTGTTGAAAGCCAAAACCCTTGGCTATTCCAATCAAAACAGCCAATACAGGAACAATCGAAAGCAAAGTATAAAAAGTCAGTGCCGATGCTTTCGCATAACAATCATCATCTATAAAACCGCGGACAGTATCATAGACAACGCGTCCAGTCCTTCTAAAAAATGAAAATATATATCTTCTTTTTTTTGGTCTCGATTCAATAGTCATCAACTTACACTCGTTGTTAAACGCTCATAATCTACTCAAACACAACGTCTGATAATATCCGTTATGTTATTTTAGCATGTGGTATCAAGGAATGGTTGGGATGGAGAATAAGTATATCGTCGTACTTGATTTGGTTTAGACCCCTGTTTTCTCTAATTTTTTCAGTAAGATATGATATACTCCATCCATCCGATTATTTGTAATCGTGACTCTTTGATCCATTTTTTGGAAATTTGAATCAATTTTTTCGAATTTGGATTCCATTCTATCAATGTGAGAATTGATATCAGTTTTGAAATTTCTCATGATTGCGTAAATTAGAGAAACGATACCGATTCCAGTTCCAATTATGGTAATAAATAATGTCATTTCCATTTTCATTTCTCCTTCTTCTTTATATATTCGCCACATGAACTCAAATATATGTATTGCCTCATTTTTTTACAAATAAAATATAGTCATGAAATGGTCTCTTCAAAACGTTTGGCTATGGTTTTAATCTCTTGCACGTTAACTAATACTGGCTTTGGGTACAGGGCTATGATGGCATGTAAGAGACCGACGAGATCGCTTAGGTTTCTTGATCCTTTGAATGTAGGGGTTGACTGGAGCAGATCGTTAACAAATCCTGAAATATTGAACATTAGATTGGATTTGCTGTTATCTGGCTGCCCAGGAACTTTATGGGTATGTCCTATGTTGAGGATCAGTCCTACAGAAACCAAAGCGAATCCGACAGCGCTTAGATAAAGGTGGTAACGGGCGATTTTTGTGATGATGCTGGATTTAATGATCTCCAGATCGTATAGGTAATGCACTGAGGAAAAGCAATGGGAAACACTATGGATAACTTTTCCAGTGGTCTGAAGAAGATCAATTTGGCCATGAGAATAGACAAGATATTCTTTATTGGCGATGGCAACCAAGTCATTAAGGAAGCAGAAAGAGTGAAGGAGGTGTTCAAGTTGATGGGCACCACTATGTATCTTGTCGACTACGTTAAGGGTTTTCATATTTAAGTAGTTGGTCAAGATAGGATAAAAAAGGTGTGTACCTAAATCGACAATTTCGCTAATTTTTTCTGTGATTTTTATTTTAGATAACATTCCCGAGATAGATTCAATATAAGTCTTATTATAATAATCTAAACGATATATATTTTTTCCATTAGAATTTGATAGTTCTATAAGAGATAAAGACTGATAGGAAGTATTAAGGCAGCAACTCATATTATAAGTCCTTTTTTGTGAGATAATAAAGGACGTAATTATGACACTTGTGCTCGTATAAGTCAAGAATTAGGAAACAAGAGTCCGCTCTCCTCTTTCCTTTCATATAATTTTCTTTTATGATAGGATCTGAATAAGCAAAGGAGTCATCATGTCTACTTTAGTCATTATTATTTTAGTTGTTGTTGCTTTTCTGATTTTTTGGGGTATTGGAACCTATAATCGGCTGGTGCAATTGCGCAATCAGGTCAACAATGCGTGGAGTCAAATCGATGTCCAGCTGCAAAGAAGGTACGACCTGATTCCGAATTTGGTCGAAGCAGTGAAAGGATATATGAATTATGAAAGGGGCACACTCGAAAGTGTGATCTCAGCCAGGAATCAGGCCCAGGCAGCGCGCAATCAGGTAGCGCAGCAAGGCGGACCAACAGCAAGTTCTATTAAGGATTTGGCAGCGGCAGATGCTGCCTTGGGCGGAGCTGTAACAAACATTATGGCATTGGCAGAAAACTATCCACAACTACGTGCCAGTGAGAACATGCAGCAGCTTCAGGAAGAGCTTAGCTCAACAGAAAACAAGGTAGCTTTTGCACGACAAGCTTATAACGACAACGTGATGCTATACAATACAACGCAGCAGCAATTTCCTGCCGTTGTTATTGCCGGCACTCTTGGACATCATCCTGTTGAACTCTTCCAAGTAGACGATCAGCAGGCGAAAAAAGCACCGAAGGTCTCTTTTGGATCATAGGATATAATCATGGCGATGAATTTCTGGGAAGAACAGCGGCATGCCAAGGCCCGTACTTTTTATTATTTGGTGATGTTTTTTATGCTCACTTGTATTGCAGGTGGACTAGCCGAGTGGGCGATGAGGGTATTTGCTGCAGATCAGTATGATAACCCTCCCCTCCCCTACGTGGCATTAATTTTCTTTGCCATTACATTTTTAACGGCCGGTTTTAACTACATCAGGTACATGAGTGCAGGTGGACGAGCAGTGGCAGAGTCTGTCGGCGCCTATGAGGTTGATCCGCAAACGACCGATCCGACAGAGAGACAGCTTCTCAATATTGTGCAAGAGATTGCATTAGCCACTTCGTTGCCGGTGCCTCCTGTTTTTATTGTCAGAGCCAAAGAGATCAACGCCTTTGCAGCTGGTACCAATCCAGAAAATGCAGCTATCACCGTAACTACCGGATGTTTGAATCTGTTGAACAGGGATGAGCTGCAGGGTGTTTTGGCGCACGAATTCGGCCATATTTACAACCGGGACATGACTATCGGCATGAGAGTTGCCGCCATGACCATGGGATTTTTTATCTGCATGTACATTGGATTACGCATGCTGCAATGGAGTTCATTTGGCAGATCAAGAAGTGATGGAGACAAAAAAGGGGGTAATCCTCTCTTGGCGGGAGCAATTATCTTTTTAATCATCGGAGCCTTGACCTGGTTCTTTGGTTCGATTTTACAATCCATGGTAAGCCGTCAGCGCGAATATCTGGCTGATGCCTGTTCGGTCCAATATACACGTAATCCGGAAGGGATTGCCAACGCATTAAAAAAAATCGAAAATTCCAATGTTCAAGATATGCCCTCGACTGGAAAGGCTTTTTCCCATCTCTATTTCAATGAAAGGCCTTCATTATGGGACAGACTCTTTTCCACTCATCCACCTATTGAGGACAGGATTAATCGCATCCTCGGCGGCGACTACACCAAGTAACAGAAGGAAAAAATGTCTGCAGACATCTTGTTAGCCACCTATCAGGGTGAAAAATATCTGAAAGAGCAGATTGAATCGCTCTTTTCACAGTCCTATTCAGATATTCGGATTATTGCGCGAGATGATGGATCGACGGACTGCACGACTGACATTTTAAATGAATATGCCAGTCGCATCACCATCCTTCCAAACAAGGCAAACAGTGGAATCAGGAATAATTTTTCGGAGCTCCTGCAACAGCATACTGCTGACTACGTCTTCTTTTCTGATCAGGATGATGTCTGGCTGCCAAACAAGGTGGGTGATACTATCCGTGAATTACAAAAAATGGAAAAAAGATTTGGTAAAAGCACACCCCTGCTAGTCCATGCCGATCTAAAAGTCGTTGACAAAGACCTTTCATTGATTTCACCCTCTTTTTGGAGTTATGCCAAATTAAATCCTCTGCATAATACTTTGAACCGGCTGCTTGTCCAAAATAATATTACCGGATGTACTATCGGAATGAACCGAGCATTGGCCGGCATGGTCATTCCGATCCCTGAAGGGGCGATCATGCATGATTGGTGGATTGCGCTGGTGGCATCTTGTTTTGGGCAGATCAGCTACATTCCTTCTGCGACAATGCTCTATCGACAACATCAGTCCAATGATATCGGTGCTAAGAAAAATACCTTTAACGCTTTCGTGAGCCAATCCAAAGAAGAGTTAATCAAAAAATCGCAATGCCAACAGCAAACGTACGAACAGGCAAATCAATTTTTAGAGAGCTTTAAATTTAAAATGTACCCTGACGCGGTCCGCACCGTGCAAGCTTATATTGAGTTAAAGGAACAGTCTTATTTAAAACAAAAGCGGACACTGGTGAAGCATCAATTCTTTAAGCATGGTTTCTTCCGTAATCTTAAATTCTTTTTCGGCACGGGCAAATAGGTATGGCACGTGTAATTATTTATTCAGGAAATGTGATTGGAAAGTCGATGTCGGGGCCGTCGATCCGCAACTGGGAATTTGCTAGAGCCTTAGCTAAAAATCATCAAGTAGTATTGGCTGCTCCGAATCATCCTGAAATAAGTGCCGAAGGCTTTGAAATTATATCCCACCGAAGCGAGGACTTTGACGAAAGACTGAAGGAGTCTAGAGTCTTAATCGCGCAGAATTTGACTATTCCTCTGGCCTTCAAAGCAAAAAAGGGGGGGCTTAAAATAATTATCGATGCTTATGATCCGCTACCTCTTGAATTTTTAGAGCTATTCAAAGGTGAATCATTCAAGAAACAAAAAGCAAAGCAAAGCTCTGCCATCAATCAATTGACCTTAAATTTTAAAATGGCCGATGGGATCATATGCGCCAGCGAAAAACAGCGCGACCTTTGGACTGGATTTTTGTTAGCGAATCAATTGATCGACCCAAAAAGGTATGAAAAAGATCCGGGATTCAGCCATTTTATCGATGTTGTCCCTTTTGGTCTCCCCACTCCCCTGCCGGTCAAAGATGGCCCGGGAATACGTCAAAAATTCAATCTTGCCCAAGGTGATAAAATCATCTTGTGGGGTGGAGGTATCTGGAACTGGTTCGATCCGCTGACACTGATCAATGCTATTAAAATCATTGGTAGAAACGATATCAAACTTGTTTTTATGGGAATGAAAAACCCAGATCCAACAGTCCCTGAGATGGAGATGGCCCGTCAGGCAGTAGCTTTGGCCAAGGAACTCAATCTTCTGGGCAAAAACGTCTATTTTAATGACGGATGGGTTCCTTACAATGAAAGGCACAACTATTTTCTCGAAGCCTCTTTGGGAGTTTCCACCCATTTTGCCCATCTTGAAACACGTTTTTCTTTTAGAACGAGGATGCTCGATTACATATGGGCAGGGTTGCCGATCGTAGCCACGAAAGGAGACTCTTTTGCCGAGCTGATCGAAAAAGAAAAGATTGGCATAACAGTCCCGTACGAAGACCCCCAAGCATTAGCCCATGTCATTACAACGCTTCTGGATGATCCACATAAAATGGAACTCATGAAAATTAACCTCGCCCGACTGCAGCCTCAATTCACTTGGGATAAAGCCATAGCGCCCATCGAAAAAATGATCAAATTAATCCATCAACCGTCTCACCGCTTCCAGGACCTCAAGGCTATCCTCTCCTTCACCACTCAAAAAGTGCGCGAAAAGGGCCTCCTCCCCTCCTTACTAAAGTGCCTTGGAGTGTAATCTAGGATACGTGACGCTAAAATTTCATCGCAAGGGTGCAAAGGAACGCAAAGATCGCAAAAACAAGAAGAAAACAAAAAAACATATAAGAAAATTGTAATTGCTCTTCAATTTTTTATTGATCAAAGAGTTGTTTTAAGTTGGCAGAAAATAATTTCCTATCCCGATTACTTAGATTTCCGAGATTTTTTAAAATGAGTCTTTGGTCCAATGTGAAGAGTTTCATTCTAATGATAGACTGCACAGGTAATCCTGCGATCTCCAATTCATTTATTTCTGTATCTAATGGCCAAGGATTATGATTTGCAGATGTAATCATTGCCATTACACAGGCACCTGATTCAATATTAAATTTCTGAACAGAAGAAATGATTAAAGCTGGTCTTCGTTTGTGCTCTATTACATCTATAAACGGAAAAGGAACAAGTACAACGTCGAAAGGATTATAAACTACCGTAGGCTTCTTCATCTTCTTCAGATTCCCATTCATTCAGTGTTTTTGGAAGGGCAGATAAGTATTCAAGATCAAGCGCTTTTGCTTTCCTTATGATGACTGTATTATCCTTACTAATTTCATATACAATACGATCTTTGGGATGTAGATGCAAAACTTCACGCACTTCTTTTGGAATTGTTGTCTGATTTTTTGATGTGAGTCGAGTGATTAATAAGTCCATATTCATACCTCCTTATATTCTTACTGTATTACAGTATTACATTTTTGTCAAGAGTTAGAGACACAAACTGGAATTTTGTACCTTTGTGTTGAAATAATGCGCGACAATTTTGATTGCGATATATAGCGTAAGGTTTTAGAATTCCCCCATAAATTTGAGGCAATAATGATTGCGATTACCGGGGCGAGCGGGTTCATTGGAAGTTATCTAACGGCGACGTTGGATCATCCACAAAAGAGGCTGAGCCGTAAAAAAATAGAAGAGCCTGGTTGGTTAACCGGCGATTTATCAAATAAAGCAGATGTAGCCGCTTTTGTTAAGAATTCACCGGTTTTAATTCATTTAGCCTGTACGACACATCCGCGCACTTCGAATCTGAACATTCAGCAAGACCTGTACAGCAACCTCATTTCTACAGTGAATTTATTGGAGTCTTATGCAGAGCTAAATCCTGATGGCCATATTATCTTTAGCAGCACTGGCGGCAATATGTACTATCCCTCCCCTAATGCATTGCTGCATTGTGAAAGTGAACTCCCCTGTCCGCAGTCAAGTTATGGCATCCATAAGCTGACAGCCGAGAATTATTTGAGACTGATTTGCGATATGTATGGAATTAAGGGAACGATTCTTAGAATCAGTAATCCTTATGGCCTTCTTTTGCCTAAGGAGCGAGTACAGGGATTGATTGGAGTAGCCTTTGCAAAGATCATAGCGAATGAAAAGCTGCAGATTTTCGACTCCATGGACAGTGTCCGTGACTATATCCATCTTAGCGATGTGACGGCAGCGTTCAAACTTGTCATTGATAATCCACCTAAGAAAAATGTTTGCCGTTTATATAATGTTGGATCGGGTCAAAGTCATACATTAAAAGAAGTGATTTCATTCATTGAATCGGTTACCCGAACTCCATTAACAAAGTATTTTTCATCGACCCCTCTACCACCACCTACCTACAGTGTTCTTTCTTACAAAAAAATCAGTGATGAATTAGGGTGGAAACCCACTATTAACTTGAGAGATGGTTTGGAAGGAATGTGGCAAAACATACAAAAATTACAGCTAGCGCACCATCTATGACAGAACCACTTGTATCAGTGATTATTCCAGTGTATAATCACGAAAAATATATTGATCAGGCACTAAATTCCATTTTTAATCAGAGCTATCCCAATTTGGAAATCATTATCATCGATGATGGATCGAAGGATCGAAGCTGCGAAAAAATTGAAGAAGCTTTAAAAAGATTTAAGCCTTGCCCGGGTCGGAAGGTACAATTCATTACGCAAGAGAATCAAGGGGCTCACGTCACGATCAATCGTGGCTTAGCATTGGCAACGGGTGACTGGTTGACCATTCTCAATTCCGATGACTATTATCATCACGACAGAATTAAAGTCATGCTGGAGCAGTCGTTAGCTGCAAAAGCTGAATTTGCCTTTTCGTATGTGGTTGGTATCGATGAACAAAATCGTTTTTTACCTGACAGCCATTGGTGGAAGCGGTGGTACGAGAGAACGCGCTTTGAACTTTATAATAAAGCGCCAACAGTAGGATTTATTCTCCTGGAGCACAATTTTGCAGTATCGACAGGTAATCTATTCTTCTCTCGTGACGTGTATAAGCGTGTGGGGAATTTTAAAGATTACAAGTTAGCGCATGATCTGGACTTTATCGTCAGGGCACTTCCTTTTTACGAGCCTTTAGTTGTCAGAGAAAATCTCTACTTTTACAGGATCCATTCACAAAACACCCAGCATAAGGTCAGTCATCTGGCGGAAGAAGAACTCAGTAAAATTCATTGCGATTATTTAATCAGCGTTTATGGCCAACCGCCCGAAAACAAGCAAGCACCCAGCCTATGGTATTGGCCGAGTGAATTTGCGAAGTTGCGCGAGGAGCTCAATTTTGATCGAGGGTTGAAAAATCTATTAATAAAAATCCCACCAATGACAAGAGATGATAAGTTTTTAACAATAGAGGTCACAAAGGTCACAGAGAAAAAAATTCCTATCACACTTATTTCTCATGAGATGAGTTTATCCGGAGCACCTAAACTGGTGGCAGACTTGGCTATGTATTTCAAATCAAAGGGATATCTGCCAAACATTATTTCTTTAACTGACGGCCCGATGAAGCATGAGCTGGAAAAAGAAGGGATTCCTGTCCACATTTTGAAGAAAACCCACAAGGGGGGAAATTCGATTAGTTCCCTTCTCTTTGCCATTTGCTTTAAGATCAAAGGACGGGTCATTGCCAACTCAATCATGAGCTGGCCGATGGTTATCCCATTAACTGTTTTGCGTCCCCGTTCAAGACCCATCTGGTATATTCATGAGAGCATATCCCTTCCCGGAGTCATGCAAGGGGTCAAACGGAAAATTGTCGCGCCTTTTCTCAAGTTATGTAAGAAATACTCACCTCCAAGATTGTGGTTTGGATCGGCTGCTACAAAGAAGACATGGGATTATTCCGACTTTCCGAATGGGAAAGTCATGTACTGGAGCGGCGTACCGCAACAAGAGCAAAAGCCAAAAGCCGGTATTGCACTAAAAAACTTACTCTGTGTCGGTTCTGTTTGTTCAAGGAAAGGGACACACACACTTGTGGAAGCCTTTTTGAATTGTTTGGATGAAAAGCGCATTCCGGAAGATACCATTCTTTCCATTGTAGGTTTTCCGAGTCAAGTTAGATATGAGGACTCAATTGTCGCCGAGGTTATCCTCAAGGTAATCCGTTCAAAATTTCGAAATAACATTAAAATGATTCAATCGGTAACGCCCAATCAGCTGGATCAATTTTTTGCTCAAGCCGACCTGTTCATTCAATCATCTGTCCTCGAATGCCTTCCTATTGCCCTCCTAACGGCTATGTCATTGGGTTTACCTATCATTACGACGAACGTAGACGGTTGTGCAGAAGTCATAGAAGATAGGCAAACAGGACTGTTCTGCCGACCGTTTGATGTTACCTCGTTAGCAGAGGCTATCGCTGAAGCGATTAATAATCCTGATAAGAGTGCCGAAATGGGAAAAAAAGCTCATGGGGTATTCAATGAAAAATACTCTTTAGAGAAGACAAGAGAGCGTTTTCTTGCAGAAATAAGGGAGACGTGATGCTGCTGAGAAGATAAAGTGATCCTTGCAACTCATACGTCTCATGTGTCTCTTTTTATAGCTACTCGAAGGCGGGCCTTGTCTGCTTGCTGACAAAACCGGCCACATCGATAGCCTGCTCTTCTGTTAATCGAGCATCCAGGTAAGGCATGTTATAAAAGACAAATGAAGACAGCATATCTAGCCGGTTCATCCCAGCACCATCATTGAATGAATTAGGACCCCAAAGAGGTGGGATAGTTTTCCCTTGTGTGGATGCAAGAGCTGCTCCACCTTCACCATGGAGGCCATGGCATGAAGCGCAGTAAACATCATAAACCTTTTTTCCGTTCTCACCATTTGGCTTATGTTCGCTCTTTAAAAAAGTGAGACCCAGCCATGGAATATCTTTAATTTTTTGAACTTCAAATGAGATCCAGTTGAGATAGGCGACAATATCTTTCATAATTTGTGAGTCTTTAGGCACGGTATTACCGCTCATACTTCTTTTAAAGCAGTTATTGATCCTGTCTTCAAGGGTGATAGATTTATTATCCCTTTTGGAGAAAGTAGGATACTTCGTTGTTACTCCCACGAGAGAGATCCCGTTGTTTTTACCGCCTAGTGTGTCGCCGCCGCAAAAATGGCAATTAGTACAAGAAAGTTGATCTTTTGCATAAAGTGGTGCATAAAAAGGGGTATTCATGATAATACTGTACCCTCGTAGCACGCTTTCCCGGATATCAGGGGGTGCCTGCTCGGGATCGACCAAGTCGAATCCGTAAGTTTTATGGGCCATCTTTATTTGATAGGTGTGAGCAATAATCCGCTTCTCAAAATAACTGGGTTCACTACTGTAGTATTTAATACCGAAGTAAGCGGTAAAGCCGACAAAGACGGCTAGAAGAGAAATGAGGATTTTTTGCATAGATTCTTTCCTTTAGCTGAGTAGAGGTAATAGCAAAAATAGCGCCAGAAATAATCCGACGGGGTTTTGCAATAGCTTCTATATAATCTCTTTTTTGCAGAAAAACGCAAGAAAGATTTAGACTTTTTAGAAAAAGGGACTGAAAATGGGATTTCAAAAAATAGCATTAATTGCTACAGGGCTTACGTTTATCGGCGCTCTATTGTTATTTTATTCTGATTCAGGCGCTTTCTTTTATAGCATTACTGCTGCTATACTAAGCGCTGCATTAGTATGGGTCTCTATTATTATGCTTGGGTGGCTTACCCAAGTCTTTACAAAATAAGGCCTTGATCAAGGCCCAAACATTAAATTGAGGGATACGACAATGAAACTTATAAGCAAAACACTATTTATAGTTGCGGCAGCAATATTATTCCATGATCTTGCAGTGGCCAACCAAAGCAACTATACGTACGAAAAAATCGGCAAGAAAGTTGGCAAACAAGATATCTCACTGATCTCTTTGCATAAGCTGATGCGGGACGCGATTACTATTGATGAATCATCGAAAACCAAGTATCGGTCTCCGTTAGAGCTAATCAATAAATGCGGCACATGCAATAAAGAAGAATATACACGCCTGTTTCTCGAATTATGCCGCCAGATGGGAATCGAGACACGCCGCTCAGCCTTTTATGGCAAAGAGGCTTTCGACTTTTATGTTAACGACGGGTGGGTCTATTTTGACATCGATGAGGGAACTTTCTACCTCAATATCGACAACATCACTTTTGCTTCTTCAGACAACCTCATGGACGACCCGTTTCTTGTGCTCCGTTCCACATCCAATCTGATTCAGGCTGTAGAGGCCTCTTCCGGCTATCAGATTGTCGCCAATTCCGATCTGAAACTTGCTCCTAACTGCCCTGTAAAAAAACCAAAACCTGGTATTGCTTCAAAACCTAATCAGTTAGTGGTCACTAATGCAGAAGCTGAATTTAATTATATAGTCCCTGCATTTCAGATTTCAAATATTAGCATGCAGCCTGTCAGTGAAATCGAGTGGCAAATATCATCTGATCCCGAATTTAAATTTGTTCCTACAGCCCTTACAGGCAAAGCTCCATTCTCCGGAGTTGTCAAGTTAGATCCGATTGCTGACACCTATTTAAACTCTGATGACACCTACTATTTCCGTGTCAAAGCAAATAGCACTCAATGGTCAAACACTTTTGTCTTCAAGGTGACCAAGCCTGAATCTGTGATTGATGTTGAGTTCGATAAGGTGAAAGATAATGTCTACGAGATTAATTGGGGACGTTATGCGCTTAAGAAAAATGACAATATCCAATATCTCATTTTCGGTTCAAACGCGCTCGATTTCGTACCTTCCATTTATTCCAACGTTCAGATTAATGAAATCGTAGACGGTAAAGTGATCGATCAAGAATCCAACGATAACCTGGTGGCAGTGACGTCAAATCACAAGATCCATGTTGATGGAAGCCTTGCCTATTATCGTGTCATCGTCAAAGAAAATAGCTGCTTGTCTGTCCCTTCCAGATTAATCCATGTGTATGACAACAACCTTATTCAGCCACGCAATGTCATGCAAATGACTGAAATGGCTGATAACAAATCGGTCAGCAAGCGAGTCCTCATCGCGACGACTTATCCTTGGACAGAGCCGACGTTTTCCCTAGCTACACATGAAGGCTTTCCCACTATCTTCGACCTGAATAATACATTCCTTAAGGCAAAAAAAAACAAACCTGAAGTATCAAATCTCGATACCTACCCTTACAACCCGGATGTCCCTGCTGATGTTTGGGAAAGGCTTTCTATCTACTTCTTGCCGGAAAACCATCCTGCCAAGCCAAAGCTGGACAGGATGTTCTCCGAAACCAGGATTATTCAAAGTCCTGAAACCTTCAGACGGGCCGGATTTACAAGATACAGACCGGGCCGTTTCAGCCGCATTATGGCATCATCACACCCGGACCTTAAGGAATACTTCATCAAAGCTTTTTCAGATGAAGAGACAAGGATCTTAGCTGACTGGATGAAGCTGGCCCACAGGATCAAAGGTGCATTGACTGTCAGAGACTGTATCAAAGAACATGATCTGGGGGATAAATTTAAAGTGCCTCGCAAATGGCTCTACCCATTGCCTGAAGAACCGTCTCCTCCCCGCTCTTCACGTTATTTGAGGAAAAACTTTATCCTTGTTGCTGAAAACATGATGACAGTCGATTCAGAAATGAATAAAAAGCTATACAAGTCATCTAAAATGGATAAGCAGACGATTAAAGGCTTATTTACCATCTTCCACGAATGCGGAATGTGGGACTCCGTATTTGCTTTCAACTGCCCCTTTTGCAAGGATGGCAGAATCGGAATTATCGACACAGAGTATCATCATAAGTGGCCGATTACTTATTCGAAGATGTCAAAATATCTCTCCGGCGATATGAAAAAATATTGGGAGAGTTTGGCAAAAAAGAATCCTTCGCACCCGGAGAAAGAATAAACCGGAAGTTCATGAACGTGCTAGTGCCCGAAAAGTTGCGCATTTTTTAACGCAAAGGTGTAAAGAAGAAAAAGGTGCAAAGACCTCTCGCGGGATGTCATTCACGCTAAAAATTAAACACAGAGGTACAGAGGTCACAGAGAGAAACGGTGGACTTGAAAAAAAACTAAGTAATTAAATTTCGTTTTATTCAATTGTTTTTATTTTTTTTATTGCATTTCTCTCTGTGCCCTCTCTGTGCCTCTGTGCCTCTGTGTTTAATAAATCACACACTGACACGATCACGAACAGTTAAAAGTAGTTATTATGAGTCAATTTCTATTTATCATCGCTCTTTTTCTCCTCAACTGTTTAAGCGCCTACCCACACAATCCTAACGTACCAGCAGAGTACTGGATCCAAACAGAACCGTACTTCCTTCCGAAAGATCATCCAATCAAAGCGAAGCTGGACAAGATATTCTCCAAAAGACGTGTAACAGAGTCGACAGCCTCATTCGAAAAGGCTGGTTTCGGAAAAGTCAAACTCAATCCAAAAGGAAATCTTGTGCTTGGCCGGCACCGCGAGCTGACAGGTTTCCTAGTCAAAGCCTTCCTCGATGAACAAGCACCTTGCTGCGAATGGTACAATTGGATTCAAAGGATCGATGGAGCCAATGCAATACGTGACTGTATCAAACGAAACGGATTTAAAGACTTTGTTATCCCTAAAAAATGGATCTATCCCCTGCCTGAAAAGCCTGCTCCAGACCCATCCTTGGGTCCGCAACGAAAAAACTTTATCCTAATTGTTGAAGATATGCGGATTTCTTCTAATGATGCCAACCTCAAAGCCTATAAGAGCAAAATTTCCAAAAAACATCTTGAGCAGCTTTTTGTCATTATAGAAGAAGTAGGCTTGCTCGATTCAGTCTATCCGGACAATATCCCCTTTACAACCAAAGGAAAAATTGCTTTTATTGATACTGAACATCATCATCACGAACTTATTCCCTTACAAATTCTGAACCATTTCCTCTCCCCTTCCATGCAAGCTTATTGGAATAAGCTCATCAATCAATAATGATTCAATCATAAGCCATTATTTTTCAACGCTATGTAACAGAATTATTTTTTACTACGAAAAAAATAAAAGAGGGGGTTATCTTTATTATTTAGTAACCAACAAAAAAGGGGATATCTATGTCACTGCCTTCATCGTCATTATCGTCATTATCAAACCAAGCCACTAAAAACTTACAACCAACCCCGAATATCAATTCATCAATTAGCTCTCTTGCCAGACCTATTTCACCTATTCCTCCTTCTAAAGATGACGTTAGAGAGAATCTCATAAAGGAAGTTAGAAAGTTACTTGGCAATTCAGGTGCTCAAAAAACCGTTGTTATAAATAAAAATAAGATTTATATATGTGATGCTGAAGAGGGCCCATGTACCGATGAAAGAGCCCGAAAATTTACTGCTATCATCTCGGAAAACCACAAAAGACTGAAAGAAAATAACGATAAAAATTTAAGTCTGATTAGTCAGGGAACGTCAACTTTAGAAGTATGTGCCGCTAGTATTCAGGAAATGAGCTATCGCATTAGATTCTTTAATGCCATCCTGAAAGGCAATAATTCAATGTTTTCTACTTCAAGTATTGCATCATTAAGGACAGAAGAACGTTATGGCGCTGCTTTTCGTCTTGAAACAATTAAAAGGACTGTCGAAGCGAGAAAAGCAACTTTAGCAGCGTCACAAGAAGAACTTAAAAAAGTTACAATTCCAGTTAGTTCCTCATCAAGTAGTTCTTCTTCAGATCAATTTTTATCAAGTATCAGAGAAATCACTTCTGAACTAGTCTGGCTCAAAGAATTTGCGGTGTCGATCAATAAATCTCTCCACAATGAAAATAAAGGCATAGCTGCTTCAACTTGCAAAGACCAGAAAATGCAATTAGATAAAATTAAAGCACAAATTATATTATCGGCTGATGAGAGAAAAAAAACTGAATCAACATTGGAATCACAAATTGGAGTTGAACAAACGAAAAAGAATTCAGAATCTTTGCCGGCGTTAGTCATGAAAAAGGAAGAAGTTGCATCCCGCTTCAAAAAGTTTAACCAAAGAGTTGCAGAAATTGAAAAATTGTTCGATGAAAGAAAGCAAATTTTCAAACTTACTGACGAAGATATTAAAGCCGCCGGTAAGGTTGATGATGTAACCCATAGTGTAGATGTCAATATTTTAGAATTTTTCAAGAGAGTCTTGGCGATCAAGGAAAATATCCTCTTGGAAAATGACTGGGATGAAACTACAAAGGGCATTGATCAAAGTGAATCAAAAGAACTCTATTCTATAATTAGGCAAGAAAGAGTTTCCCGACTTGCTATCAGAATAAGCCAATATGAAGACCTTGTTAAGGCCAAAATAACTGCAGAAAAAGCTTGTAGGGAAGCGGTGAAGCAACTAGATCGCGACATCGATAAGGAGAGGTCATACAGGAATGAATTGAGAATTTCTTTAGAGACTATCAGCGAAAATCTGGAAGAAATAAAAGCCCAAACAAAAATTAGAATAACACAATGGGACCTTACTGTACCTAAAGAAGAGATCCAACCTGAAGAAAATGAAAAAAAAGGGGGCAGTAACAGTTCGTCATCACCCTCGAGTTCACCGGGACTTTTAAGCAGCTTAACTTCAAGCATCCGTATCGGTCTTTTTGGATCTGCTCCATTAACGGGAGACGCTGCACTATAACAAGATACTAGCTAGAGCAGACAGGATGGTAAAGATGTTTTGGGTGGATAAGATTTAGAGCAGACAGGATGGTAAGGATGTTTAGGATGGATAAGATTTAGAGCAGACAGGATGGTAAAGATGTTTAGGATGGATAAGATTTAGAGCAGACAGGATGGTAAAGATGTTTAGGATGGGTAGGATAAAAGCAAAAAAAGAGGGACCGGATTACAACCCTCTGCTTTGTTTACAATCTTACCTGGGGTTTATACCTCAGGCTGGCCTGTAACGAGCGTTCAACCCTCTTTTTTTGTTCTTATCCTATTTATCCTTAACATCCTTACCATCCTATCTGCTCTAAATCTTGCCCATCCTTAACATCCTTACCATCCTGTCTGCTCTAAATCTTGCCCATCCTTAACATCCTTACCATCCTGTCTGCTCTAAATCTTGCCCATCCTTAACATCCTATCTGCTCTAAATCTTGCCCATCCTTAACATCCTTAACATCCTATCTGCTCTAAATCTTGCCCATCCTTAACATCCTTACCATCCTATCTGCTCTAAATCTTGCCCATCCTAAATATCCTTACCATCCTATCCGCTCTGAATCCTTTCGCGGAGCTTGTGGCTTAGCCAGATGACGGCTGGCAGAAAGAAAGCCCAGACCCCTCCTACGATGATGAAGAGATAGGGAAAAGGCATTAGGAGGTCAGCGCCACCAAGTCTTATAGCAGACATGTAGCTGACAGGAGCGCCAATGGCGCCGAATGCAACGGCCAGCAGCCAATGTTTCTTCATCCAGGTGAATAGGTGGACATTGGCAGCAAAGAGTCCCCAAAGAAAAAATAGCCAGAGAGGTGGCAGCCATTGGATATCCTGGCTGTTGTATTTTAGCAGCCCTACTTTTGCATAGACAATATCAGAAATGGGACCCAATAATATCACAAGAAAAATCAAAAAACCATCAGCTTTGCGGTGAGATGATTTATATAAATGATAGGCCATGATAAAGATGACTACCATCAATCCATAGAAAGGATTACCTTCAGCGGCCTCTCTTAAGGAGAGGATCCAGCCTAGGTAAAAAAGCCCTGTGCTAATGATTCGATCTAAATACCGATACTGCACGTGTGTACCCCAAATAAAACAGCTTGATGACTAATTGATAAAGAACATAGGCGCATACCATCCCCAGGATAGCATAACAAAGTCCTTCTACCGTTAAATTGATTCCAGGTTTGAATGAATGCATGGTTGTATCTGCAATCGGATAGTTCATATATTTAAAAAAGTAGTAGGGTTTGTTCCATAGGGTTGCATCTGCAAGGCTATGCAAAGAGACATTTAATTCTTGCCAGCGGTTGACAACAGCTTTCATAAATTCTCCCTGATTGATAAAATCGGGATCGGGACTCGACAGGAATTTATAGATATACTGATCTAAAGTCTTATTCGATAAAGAAGCCATTTCGGTCAATTTGGCTATCAGTTGGCTCAGTTCAGCTGCATGACCGGAGAGACGCTGTGTATATTGTTGCATAAATTCAGGAAACTGGCTTCCGACAACAGCACCTAAAAGCATAAATATCCGGTCCATCAGACCCTTGACAATGCCGAATAACTTCATTATTTACCTCGTTATCCTATTTTAATGCCGTTTGTATAAAAAGAAAAGACCAAAAGGACAAGGGACACCACCCGGTCTCGTTTATCGGAAAATCTTTGAATTTCTCGAACAACTCAAGTTATGTTATTATACAAGAAGACAGAAATCAAATAAAGAGAGTTGAATGACGTGTTGATGCCGTATTTTCAGCGATAGGCTTATCTTCTTTCTTCTAGGCTGCGCCAAAGATTTCTGAGGCGTTGCTAAATGGGATTCTCTCCCCTACCACGACGACGACGTCGTTGGGCATCAGCTGTGTGTCTGCAGACGGATTGGACATCGTGGTGTTCTCTCTGCGGATCATGAGTACAGAAAGGCCATGTTGGCTGCGGAGACCTGATTCGGATAACCTCTTGCCAACTAGGGGAGAATTAGGATGCATTCTGAATGATCTCACTTCAACGTTGGCGAGGTCGAGCTTAAGGTCAGATAATTTTGCAGCCTCTTTATCTGTTTGGCGGAGGAGCTCATAGCCGTCCATTCTTATTTGGGTGATGAAGCTATGAATATCTTCGTCAGGGACTTGATACTGCCTGAGGACGCGGGAGAAGATTTCCACCGAGGTTCCAAATTCATCGGGAATGACTTCATCAGCGCCCAGGTTAGTCATCAATTTCATTTCTTGCACATAACGTGTCCTGACGATGAGGTAGATATTTGGATTAGCCTTCCGAGCAATTTGGACAATGCGCCGCGATGCAATTGGATCGTTTGTAAGAACCGCAACAGCTTTGGCCTTATGGATATTCAAATGTTCCAAGACCATGATGTGGCTGGCGTCGCCAAAGTGGATCGGCTCACCTAATTTCTTTTGTTCTTTGACAGTGTCGGGGTTCATCTCCAGGATAGCGTAAGGGATACCTGCCAGTTTTGACGAGCGTGCCAGGTTCTTGCCGCTGATACCAAATCCGATAATGATAACATGGTTGGAAAGTTCAACATCAGCCACGTAGTTCTCCTTAGTGCCATTAATAATCCTTTCTGGAAGAGGCAGAAAACAGAGCAAGCCGGCTATGCGCGGAGCTAAATTGATCAGGATGGGGCTGATGGCCAATGTGAGCAATGATACTGCCAGGAATAGCTGGTATTCATCATCAGTTACCAGACCAAATGGAATACCTGTTTTAGCAAGGACGAATGAAAATTCGCCTATCTGTGACAGAGCTATTCCTGTCATCATAGCTGTACGCAGGGGCAAACCCACGATCAAAGTTGTCAGGGCGCTTGTCAATGTCTTTAAGAGTATAATGACTACGGCCAGAAAAAGAATATATAAAGGCTGATGAAAGACAAAGTTAAGGTCGAGCAGCATCCCAATGGATACAAAAAAGATGCTCAGGAAAAGTGCCTGAAAAGGAAAGATATTGCTGATTGCTTCGTTGCTGAACTCTGACTCTGAAATAATCAACCCAGCCAAAAAAGCACCGATTGTAAGCGACAATCCCAGACTTGAAGTCAGGGAAGCGACCCCAAAGCAAAGGGCAAGAACTGTTAGCAAGAAAAGTTCCTTATTCCTTGTCCTGGCTACCACATGCAATAGCTTAGGAACAAATTTTTCGGCGGCAATGAATACCAAAGCCAAGATGACTAACCCTTTTCCTAACTGCAATAAAAGGGTAGGATTAAACCCTTCATTCCCCTCACCTGTACCTAAAAGAGGTGTCATTAAAATCATGGGGATCGCGATCATATCCTGGAAGATGAGGATGGCGATGGAAAGCCTTCCATGAGGCGTTGCAGACTCCCCTTTTTGTTCGAGCAGACGCAACACGATTGCAGTACTGCTCATGGATAAAAGAAATCCGATAAAAACCGAATTATTCCAGGATAAACCGGTTATTTTGGCAATGAGGGTACTTAAAAGAATAGTGAGGCCGACCTGAAGTGAACCTCCTAAAAGAAATAGCCTTTTCATTTGCACGAGCTTCTTTATGGAAAATTCCATTCCAATGCCGAAGAGAAGCAGGACAATTCCTATTTCAGCCAATATATTAACATCATCGATGTTCTTGACAAGACCGAGCCCGTGTGGTCCTGAAAGACAACCGGTCAGTAAAAACCCGACTACAGGAGGTATGTGGCAGCGATGGCAAAGAAGGATTACGAGAATCGAAAATCCAAACAGGATGAGAACATCTTTTAGTAACATCAATTCCATAATTGGTCCTTATTCTATTACATTATCTTCTTCTACTTCTGTTTCATATGGCTGAATATTTTCCGGCTGAACAGATAGTTGTACAGGCATCTCTTCGGAATAAGGAACAAAAACCTCCTCAGGGTCCTCTGAGACGAATTGTTCCGGTTCAACTGGAGTAACTACTCTAGGCAGCATGCCCGAAATGACCTCATTGACCTTAATGCCGTAGTTGACATAACGGTTTTGGACATCTTCAGATGTGATGGTGTACTCAATATCTGGAATGACACCAATACTTTCTATTTTCTGCAGTGATTCCCTCTCAGCCAATGAGGCTGTGAAACCCACTTTCCTGATTCCGTGCTTATTAGGGAAAGAGGAAAATTTGATAAAGCCTCCGGCTCCGGCAGTCCTGCTTCCAAAGATGACCGCACGCTTATTGTCTTGCAGGATCGCCGGAAAGAAGTCTCCCCCCGAAAAATCGAGTTCATTGGTAAGGAGCAAGATTGGCTTGGTATATTGGTAGTTTGGATTGGGATTGATGTGATCAGTACCGTCAATATATGTCGGCAGGGTGAAGTCACGTCCTTCATTCCATTCATCCACTAAGTACTGGAAGAAGTATTTTAAGAAAAGTAACTGTTGGTAACTAATAGCTTCTTCTTCAACATTAAACAACATAAGGACATCTTTAAGATCTTTTCTAGAATTTAAAATCTTGTCAATAAATTTGATATCCGCTAGAGCCTCATAGACATCTGAATGAGTCAGTTTGAGCCGGTGCTTTGGTGTCTTCAAAGGATCTATTGCCAGCATGGTGGCTAAATTACATAGGAATGAAACGCTACCACCATAATTGTTCACCTGATCGACGATGAGCGCTTCAGTATTCTTTTCCATATAGTCAATGATCTTGCCAAAGTTATCGACATCTTCATCTTCCCCATCATAGTGAGGGATGCGGATATATCCGATCTTAATCCCTTCGGAATTCTCAAAAATGTATGCATTCCACATAGGGTAATCGCTATCGCCTTCAACAGCCTCTTCCCCTTCTAGATTCTCTTCCCAAACCCATATTGGTGTTCCAAGCAGCGGGACGAAGCTGATACGAGATCCGATACTTCCATCATCATCTCCCCTTTTGGCGTAGAGGGCGCACAACTCGTTACAAAGGGAATATTTGCCTGTCAGATTACGTTTGCCTGAATCTTTTTTGAAGTCAAAAAATGGGATGGTCTGCATTAGGCTGGCAGGTGTTTTGATTAATTCAGGAAGATATTCCCAAATCATCTGATTTGTCCTGGTTTTACCATCTTCAAGGGATTGAAAAAGAATATATAAAGTCCCTTTGGGGACGATATCGCCTTTTGTGCCGAAACGCTGCGTTAAGTTCTCATCTGTAATCCCGATATCGGTCAAGTCATTGCTATTCTTTGATCTACCAACAGATAATTCAGCTAATACATCAGCGATCGGCATTCCATTGAACTGGAGGATCTCGTCACCAACATGCAGACCGTATGTTTGTTTTGATAACTTAATAGGGTTGATCCAATCGACATAGGTGTGTCCATCAACCGTCTTCACTCTAAATGGAAGAGAGGCATATTCAGTTGAATAGAACATGATTCCCACATGGTAGTCCATGGCGGTATTCATGAATTTACGGAGCTGCTGCTGATATTCTTTTAAGGTAAGGTCTTTTCCGTCTGAGATAGCAGAAATGGATTTTTGATATTCATCATCCAATTGCCAATGATCATTCTCTTTTTTCCATTCAATTGGTGCGTAACTGGTTTCAAAAATTCCTTTTATAGTTGAAAGGTCTTGCAGCATTGCACTCTTATTCTGCCCTGCCTGCAAAGAATTCAATGAAAGAAAGGTGAATAGAGATAAATTTAGTAATTTTGTTTTCACGGATACTCCTATTATGGTATCGTTATACTGTGCTTATTGGCAGCATTCAATTGTCTTTTCCAGGTTATATATCAGACGTCAATAAAATTCAGTGAAAATTAATTGACTTCTATTTTAGTAATATTTTATTCTTCGCGCACATTTTTCGTAAAGTTTTAAAAAAAAGCTCTTTAACAAGGATATTTTATGCCGTCTTCTTCGTCTTCGACCTCTTACCCCATTCTAATTACCCCCTTCACATATCTTCAAAGCCCATTGGGACTGCTAAACCACCAGAACAGGGCCTCTCTTAATGCCTTAAGCATGATATCTGCTGTCTATAGACAAAACTTACCTGTCGCTTCCATGCCTGGTATGCCTCCTACTGTCACTTATTTTGGTCCTGCAAATATATATTTACCACCGCTAGTAGTTCCTGCAGTACCTATGCCAAGTAATAGCATTGACACATCACATGCATTAGCGCCTGTAAGAAAACCCAAGAGAAAGCAAAATGATGACTCTGATTCATCTCTCTCAAATTCCAACTTCATAGCTTCTTCAAACGATCCTGCAGTATTAAATAAAGAACCAATTTACAATGGAAATAAGAAGGATGACAGACCACACGGCAGAGGTGAGTGGTTTGATCCTACCGAAAAAATAAAATATAAAGGAGATTTTTTTGAAGGCAAGAGACACGGATTAGGATTATTAACTACACCGGAATATTCTATCGATGGAAGATTCGTGAACGGTGTACCTGATGGAATCATTATTTTAAGGACACGGGTTTTTACTATTACCGGCCTGATGGAAGAATTAAAATATGTCGGTAACTGTCGTATGGAATTGACTGACGGTTCGGAAAGATATGATGGGCCGCTTTTCAAAAATATGAAACATGGATATGGCAGAAGCGACTATGGAGATCTTTATTTTGAAGGGAGTTTCCTACACGATAAAAGACAATTTGGTAAAATGGTTAATAAAGTCACGGGCGAAATTCTTTATGAAGGAATCTTCTTCGAAGACAAACCGATGTCTGCTAGTTCTCATTGCGTTGAATCTGATCATAAGGTCATGGGTTTTATTCCTAATAGCCTACTAGTAAAAATCTTTTTCAAGGACGGTGACAGAGAAGGTGATATATACGCTGGGCAACACATAAACGGAAAGATGCAAGGCCGGGGCCGTTATTACTTTGCAAATGGAGACATTTATGATGGTCAATTCGCAAACGATAATAGGGATGGCGAGGGAGAGCTGCTTTCAGAATACGGAAAACACGTCGGCAAATTTAAAAACAACCTTAGACATGGTCAAGGAGTCTTTATCCCAGAAAATGGGTTACCAGAAAGAGGCGCCTGGAGTAACGGCATCAAGGTTAGCAATGGCGAACCCATCATTAACAACTAATTGACTTGATAGGTGAGTACGCGCCACTTGCCATCTTCGCCTTGACGAAGGGTTAAGAGCTCCCCACTGTTGGGCGCACGGTCAAATGCTGTATTGTATTCTACAACCATGTAGGCACCTGGTGGCAGCCCAGCCGGATTCCATGCTGGCTTTTCATCTTTCAAAGTACGTAATTTAACAGCTCCAAGACGTCCTCTGGAGGCACTAAGAGCTAGCGACCATTCGTTCGAGCTAGCAGTCCTTTGAAAGATGGCATCGCCCATTTGCCAGCTTTCTGCATATTTCCCAGCATCAATTGTTTCAACATACTTCTTCGCCACCTGAAGGGCATCGATCATCGCTGCCGCCAGTTGGCTTTGGTTGGTGATATCAGTGTTTTGTGTAGTAGCGTCGACGGTAAAATACCCATAGCGTGGGGCTATGTCATTTGGAGATTTAACATAAGGGGGTGTAGCTAAAGCAGTAGCAGCAAAAAGAAAAAATCCTACTATCATCCTAGAAACGGCGATTGGAGCCGGCCAAGAAGCACAATCCATTCCCCTGATAAATTTATAGTGCATACTCGTCTCCTTTTTAATGATTCGGAGTTCCTAATTCTGAATTTTTATTTAACCTAAAACAGCAATTGGAGCCAGCCAGGAAGCGCAATCTATTGAACCATAATTACTTGAGATGAGGCCATCATCATCGTTTGTGAATGTTCGGCCCCATCTCAATCTTGCATTTCTTGGCTCAGCCCAATGGCCTTAACTTTTTGACATAATGTTTTTCAACTTGTCTTCAAAATCCTGGCATCCTTTGAATTTTTCTTTTTTGTGCTTCCACCTTTCACGGTTAGCTTCACCAATGATCTTAGCCAATTCATCAAGTTTATTATCATTCTTGAGAACCTGATCTTTGATTTTTTCCTTCAGAGCTTCCATCCAGGCGCAATCTGCCAGCTCTAGAAATTTTGCTGGAAAATCTGCGCAAGAATCTTTCCCTTGTGAATGACAACCACAAGAACAACTACTGTGGCAGCCGCAGGATGGGCATGATCCTGAACCGGGCCCACCAGACTCATGTCCATGAATTTGACAAGACGCATCGTGACAGTGATGATGACTCATAGGAACCTCCTTTTGTTATTATTCTCCTATATTTTTTACTTTACTTAAAATAGAAATAAATGCAATAAAATTTTCTGACATCAATTTTTCTATTGATATTTTTTTCTGCTTTAGCAGATCATCACAATTTGAGATTAAAACTAAGAGGAAATTATGAATTCAAAGTCTATCGTCATATTAATTTTTGCCTTCATACTGGTATTTGGCGGGGTAATGGGATATATTAAGGTTGGAAGCTACGTTTCTATTATTACAGCTCTTGTATTTGCTTGTGGCTTAATTACTTGTGCATTATTAATTCAGCAAGGAAATAGTAAAGCCTACAAATTTGCCATCTTGCTAACCTTGATACTTCTCGCCTTTTTTGGTTATCGTTTTTCCCAAAATTTCCAGCTGATGCCCGGTGGTTTGATGACCTTGCTATCTTGCCTGACATGCCTATATTTGATTATTTGCAAGCCAATGTCAGTAGAAAAGCAGTAAACTTGCAAGGACCTCTCGCGGGATGTCAATTACGCTAAAAATTAAACACAGAGACACAGAGATCACAGAGAAAAACGGAGGACTTGAATGCGTGACTTTCAGGGCACGGGCACGAAATTACTAAACCACAGCTTCTTTCCATCTTTCGCTGCGGAATCTATAGAAGTAAATGCACGTCGAGGCGATGCCGTAGAAAGCAATCAGCATCCAGGTGATATCTGCCGGGGCACCCATGTGAAATACAAAGATATAGATAGGCAGCAAAGCAACAAGCCATGGGCCAGCCCCGCCTACTTTCATAATGAACTTGGTGTCACCCGCAGCTGTCAACAGGCCAATGAAAAACCAATTAAACCCATCAAACAAGAAAAAGAGCCATACCCAAAAGCAGGCAGAGTGAAGTGTCTGTATTGTTCCAGGACTGAGGGATTCCCCTTTTGCGAGGAATAAACTAATCAACGGTTCCGGATATCCTACTAAAATGAGCCCTAGAAGAGTAAAGGCTAACAAATAAAGCTTAAGTCCTGACCAAAGCAATTTCCAAATAAGATCGTGCTGTTTGGATCCGATAAAGTTAGCAGCAATAGCCGTCGCTCCTTTAGAAACACCTTCTGTCATAAAGGTAAAGAGAAAGAAGATGCTCTGAGAAATAGTCACAACAGTAATATAATCAGATCCAAGCTGGGTCATCAAATGGAAGATCAACACCCAAGCCAATAGTTCAAGGGTATGGGCAATGGCATTGGGTATACCAATGCTAAGGCTTTTCATAAAGAGGTGTTTATTATACTGCCAACGACCGGTCCCATTTAAGTCCCTGTTCTTTTTTCTGATAAAGGCGATGAAAAAGATGACAGCCTGACTGGTTTGGGCTACTCCAGTGGCAAGAGCGGCTCCTCCGATACCATAAGATGGAATCCACGGATCGACTCCAAAAATGAGGATCAAATCCAATAAGATATTGATTAAATTAGATAAAGCCATGATGCAAGTGACGAACTTAACCTTGCCCCTACCAATATAAAAGGCTGACAAAGCAGCCGATAAGGCAGTAAAGGGGCCAAAATACATCAAGTAACTGAAAAACTGGATTTCCAGGTCTGCATATCCCTGATGATGAAAAATATAGGGTCCGGCCCATAATCCCAAAGGGACAAACCATAAGACTGAGGCTATCGACAGCCAGATCATCTGCCAGACAGGCTGACCCAGCTTATCTTTTTTACCTGCCCCGTTGAACCGTCCTACAAATACTTCTGCTATGCTTACAGTAGCGATGATCCAGAACTGGAGTAGCTGTACTACGACTCCGCCATTGCCTGACGCATTCAAGGCTTCTAAGGAGTAGCGGGAGAGGAATATCCTATCCAGGAAAATCATCAAACTGACTGACATCAGGGAGATCATTAAAGGAAAAGAGATCGTCCAAAGCTCTCTCATTGAGCCTTGTGGATAGGGAGTTAGCCCCTTCTCAACTGCCAGTATAGACGGACGGAACATGATAACCTGATTAGATATTAGATTTAAATGCATCCTAATGAATAGCAACCTCAATGTCAATTCCGAAAAAATGTATGATATATTCAGTTTTTTTTCACAGAGATAAAAAGCTGGATCGGAGATTTCGTAATTTTATTTAAATAAATAGTTACATAATAATATAAAAAAGAGTTATAATAAATAGTAGGTTCTTAAGTTATTACAAGAGGTAAAATACTATGGATCCTCAGATTAATTCATCAGGTGGAATGTGGGATAATTTTATTAATATAGCAAAAGATTATAAAAATAAGATTTTTCAAGAAATTAATGAAGTATATGTAGAACTAAAAATTAAGACAAAACTTTTTACTTTGAATAGTGAAGTTGAGTCTAAAATCCAGGATATCGTAAACCGGGTCATTAAAAGAATTAATGTCCAGGAGACTCAACTTATCCGGAATAAATACGAAATGACTCGGATACGCAAAATAGTCAATGAAAGCATTAGAGAGTCAACAGCCAGGGTCATCCAGCAAATATCTCAAAAACAAAATGTAGCCCATCAAAAAATAACAACTGAACAAGTAGTTATGGATGATTCTTTTTTAGATATTGCCAGCAATAAAATTAAAGAAGGAATGAAAGAATTCACTTTTATAGGTGACAACCCTGAAGTGATCGATTTTATCCCTAACCATTTAAAAGAAGTCGTTAAAGAATATCGTGAACTAGCCCAAAAGGAAACAAAACCGGTTCTTGATTATCGTCCAGAGATGCAGATAGGTAAAAGATTGACTACAAGCGATAAAGCAGTTAATGCAGCTAAAACTCTCTTAACACTAAGAGGAGCGCTTTATTTCTGGAAAGAAACCATGAAAAACGCAAAAGACGACTATGAAAAGGCTATTAGTAGTCCGTATATAAATGAGAAGGGTAAGGCTAGAGAAAGATTAAAACTAACGACTACAAAAATTGCTGTTGGATTAGCATCTCGCCTTCACTATTGCATGACCTTTCCTTTTGAGATTTTAAAAAATATTGCGATAGAGTTACCAGTAAATTTATATCACATCGTTGTTTTAATACATAAAGATAGGGTTTCAAAAGTAAATAGATCCATTTTATATAAAACCGGAGATATTTTTAAAGCTAGTATGAAGGCCCTTTGGCTCATGACAAAAGCAAGTATCGGCAAGCTATTGGCTACTTCGATTACTTCAGTATCCTATATTACAATGGGAACTCGTAAAATTAATATGAACCCGTCTGCAAAAAGTATTCCACCAACGCTGCAGCAAACATTCCCCAGTCTAAAAATTGAAATTAGTCCGAAATTAAAGAGCTGGCATGGAATCTATTATCCTGTATTTGATCATCAATATAAAATAGCACCCCATTACAAATACGCTTATATACTTAAAGTATTTCTTATTCAAATTCAAAATTTGGGTCATCCTATTGCAAAAACTTCAGTAAATTTAAGTGCAGAACATGAAATACGAAATATGAAAACGAAAAAGGTCATGAAAGTCAACGAACCTTCTGCTAAAAAAAGTATAAAACGGAATCAGGACATTGAATTGGGAGATCTTGGCAAAAGAAGGAGAAGAACAGTTTCCGGCAGAGAGAGCAATCAGGTATAAAATTGACATCATGTCCGTTTTTAACCCACTAATCCTAAGAATATTAAAAAATATAAATCATAACTTGTATGATAAGTTAGATGAATGATAGAATGAGACGTGTTTAAAAGTTTAACCAAAGGAAGTTAGATTCTAGTCCATAATGATTAGTTCTTCTACACCAAATACTTTGAAGCAGTTTTGGGGGCTCCTGACGAATCGTTGGGCTTTCGGTTGTATTGCTTTGCTCACAGTGCAACAGCTAATAGAAGCGTCTGCGACTATATGGCTTGTGACAATGATGAAAAAAATCATTGCCGGAGAAGCGTTCTTCCCCTACCTATTTTTTTATTTAGGATCCTTGTGTTTTCCTTATATTCCCGGCTGCATCGCAAACATATTTAAGATTAGCTGGAAGCAGGAAGCGCAACGATTTTTCATTAATGCTTTTGTCTCTTCGAATAGAAATCAGATTGGCGAATGGAATAACAAAGGGATCAAAGAGGAGAAGCTGACCATCCTGACTGCGGAAGGTCCAACCGCTTTAATTGCCTTGATCGATTATGTTTTTGACCTCTACGGATATCTCTTAAGCGTTTTCTTTAATATTTTCGCCCTTTCGATTGTGGTAGAGCCTCTTTTCGGACTTGCCTATGGAGTCAGCGTCGTCACAGTATTCGTCGTGATGAAATTGAAAAAACGTATGCAGCAGCGCCTTACAAAAAAAGCTCTTACAGCCCGTATAGACCTTTATCAGTCATTGTTAGCATCATGGGATAACGTCCTTCTCGGCAACCGCTACAACTTTAAGCTATGGGAAGACAAGACAACACAAAGACTGAACCGTTGCTTGCAGAAAAACGTAGCCTTGGAGCGCTTTGACCAGGTTTTAGCCATTGTCATATCGCTGATGACCTCTATCCCCTCTTTGGCTGTGGTCATCTACTATGTCTATGAAAACAGATTCAGCGTCCCTAATCTGTCTGCCTTTTTGGTCACCTTGCCGGTCCTGTTCATCATCCTTTCGTACACCTATCAGACACTCAGCTTATTGTTTCGTTGGGCCATGCATAAAAGTAAGCTGGTATCCATCTACAAGGCCATCGAACCGATCCCCGCCTCACACACTGCCATGGAAATGAAGGTCAAGTGGTCAAAGATCCAGGTTTCCCTTTCTACAGTGGCCCCTCAAGACCACATATCTGTTCCCGGACCCTTCTGCATTACTTCCTGGACGGATCTGATAACACAGACAAAACAGTCAGGAAGGATCACATTGCGTGGAGAAAACGGTGCGGGCAAATCCACACTGCTCATGCTCATTAAAAACGAACTGAATGACCGGGCCTTCTTCCTGCCGACACAAAATCAGCTGAGTTTTATCTCAGAAACAAATAAGCATTCAACTGGTGAATCGTTGAAGAATCGCCTGATGGAAATCCTTGAAAGGGTTGATGTCGACGTCCTGTTGCTAGACGAGTGGGATGCCAACCTCGACAGTGACAACCAGGAGAAGCTCTCAATTCTCATCGATGAGCTTGCCGAGAAGAAGTGTGTAGTCGAGGTCAGACACAGATAATAAAAGATGAAGGTGGAAGGATGAAGGATGAAACCAGAAAAAAGTAATTGGATCAGAAAGCTAGGACACTATTTTTCATCCTTTATCATTCATCCTTTATCCTTTATCCTTTTGCTTATGTTATGCGGCTGCCACTTAATTAAAAGGTACGAGGGACCGGTGGCGCCGGTTCCTGACGAGTGGAAAAATGAACATAATGAAGGTGAACTGTACGCTGCGTGCATGTATAACCTGGGAAACTGGTGGGAAGTTTTTGATGATCCGGTCCTCAGTTACCTTGAAGAATATGCTATTGAATCTAATAACAACCTTTGGGCTGCACTGGAAAAGATTGTACAAGCCAGGGCTGTAGCGCTAGAAAATAAGTCATACCTCTACCCCCAAGTCAACTTTGCCCCTTCGATGACCCGTTATGGGATGCTTTTCCTTAACCCATTAAGTCAGTCTATTGGAAGCGGCCAATCAGGAGCCGCGACGGCGGCAGGATCAGCTAGCAGCGGAGCTGGCGCTCCGGCTGCGGCGACAACACCAGCAGCCCCCAACATCTCCAGTTTACTTGGATCGATCCCTTCCATCTTCAGAGTGAAGGAATCGCAGTATGAACTCCCTTTCAATATGAGCTATGAGTTAGACATATGGAGCAAGCTGCAAAGCGCCTACGACGCCTCCTATTACCAATACGAAGCGACGATTGACGATTATATCAACGTCTACATGACAATGACAGCAGACGTTGCCACCAATTATTTTATCTTACGCAACCTCGATGCACAGCAAGATATATTGGAACGGACCATTGGATCCCGTCAAAAAGGCTACGACATCAATCTGACAAGATATAACGCAGGAATTATTGCTGACTTAGATGTCGCCAACGCCGAAGTGGAACTGGCGCGGGCACAAGCGGATAATATAGACATCAGAAGACAGCGGCTGTTACAAGAAAATATCATCGCCACATTAATAGGAACGCCGGCGTCAGAATTTTCTTTAGAGCGGAATCCTCTAGCAGAAGGGCCCCCTGCCATTCCAACTATCTTGCCATCAGAACTGTTAAGGCGTCGTCCAGATATCGCTGCGGCTGAAAGACAACTAGCTGCCTCTTATGCTAATATCGAAGTCGCCTATGCAGCCTTTTTTCCTTCAGTTAATTTAAACGCAGCTCTAGGGCTGGAAAGTCCGTTCGCTCACTTGCTATTCGACTGGAAAGCACGCTTATGGCAGGTTGGAGTCAGCGCGATGCAATCGGTCTTCGATGGGGGCTACCGTAGCGCTAATCTTGAATATATGAGATCGGCCTTCAGGCAAGCCTACGCCAATTATGAAGAGTCAGTCCTGCAAGGATTCAAAGATGTCGAGGACGCCCTAGTCACCATCAAGGAAAAGGGAGCGCAGTATAATGCGCTGACCCGTGCCGTCAAAGCGGCCGGCACTACCCTCAATCTTTCGCAGGAACGGTACGACCACGGCCTGATCAACTACTTGAACGTCGTCGACGCTGAAAGGACTCTTCTCGAAGTGGAACAAACTCACATACAGTCTCTCGGCGACCAGTACACCGGCACAATCAACCTAATCCGCGCCATGGGCGGCTGCTGGAACTGAAGATAAGACATTAGGCTAAAGCATACGCAAGTTCCGGCCCTTTTCACTAATTCCTTAGCATTATTCGCGCGACATTGATAAATAATTACGCCGGTGCATCGCAGCTTGACAGTGCCACTAAAATTTCAAATAAGCTCTGTGACTAAATCAGGAGAAAAAAGTCAGTTGGAGCCATCTCTAACTGACGTTTAGGCGTGAATCTTGCCAGTTATAACTAGGCAAAATCCAACGGGATTTTGCATTCATAGCTCCTTTCTTTACAATTAAACGCGGCTCTTTTAGAATAAATTAACGTTTAATTAAATAGGTCATTGACAATGAAGATTGTAAAGCGAATTTTTATATTTTTATTTGTAGTTATTTTGTTATTAGTAATTTTCATAGCTGCCCTCCCCACCATCATCAGTACTGAATGGGGAAAAAGCAACGTGGAAGCTATGCTTAACAAAGGCATCCCTGGCAAAATTGTAATCAAATCCATCAAAATCAACTGGGGGCATGGTCAAAGCCTCGAAGGTGTTGAACTGAAAGATCCAGATGGAAAGCTGGTCGCTGACTTAGAAAAATTTCATACCGATGCCAGTCTGTGGCGGCTCCTGTGGGGGAGCACTCATCTAGGCAATACGATCATCAAAGATTTGAATCTGTCAATCGTGTCAGATGTGGACGGCCAAACTAATTTACAAAAAGCTTTGGGCATGAAGTCCAAGGAAGCGACGCTGCCCCCTTCAACCATTCACTTATCAAATGTCAATGCTGAACTCTCACTTAACAACGGACCCATCTCTGCCCATATTTCAGGTAAGACCAGGGAAGAGTCGATGGAGGGCTCGTTCAAAGCCGACTTACTGCTTAATCAGAATATGGCAGCAAGCTGGGACGCCTTTTCAGAAGAGTCGAAAAAACTCCTCACCGTTGAAGGAAGCAAAGAAGCTGTCATCAACGTTAATGTGGTTAACTTTCCGGTAGATATCATCGACCGGCTGATTAACTTAAAAAATCCGAAACTTGATTCAATTTTCCGTCGATTATTAGGGGATAAGCTTAATCTCACCGTTGAAAAAGAAAGCAATCAGGAGGGTCTTGTATTCAATCTGAAAGCCACGACGCCTAAGCTTAACGGCTCCTTTAAAGGAGAGTTTGTAAAAGGGTTGATCTCTTTGAAAGAGCCTGGCCGGTTTAACTTGATGCTCGATGCAAAAACAATCAATTCTATGCTCGATGATAACATGCTGGAATCCGATACAAATATTTCCATCACATTGGCAGAGTTGACCGTTCCGCTGCAATTCCTGGAAGATGAGGTGGTGACTGATCCTTGCAGACTTGGATTCAAGCTGCTAGCCGAACTCTCACCGACTAGCATTAAAGGAACTAAAATCAATTCATTAACAGCCACCCTTGATGGAACAAAATGTAGCAAGGATCTCATCATTGCTTTCAAGGGAAAGGCAGAGAAGGACAAAGAACCCTATAGCATTGATATCACCTTAAAAGGAAAAAAGCCCACTTCTTTGGAAGATTTGAAAAAGTTGGCAGAAAGGACTTTAAGCGGAGAAGTGTTTGCCGAGACACCAAAAGGAAAATTCCTGCTTAAAGATTTAAAACTGGAAAATGAAGGGTCCTCAAAAAAACTGTCCGGAACCTTATCACTACTCCAAAAAGATGGAAAAACTTACCCCCTTCTCTCCTCCCCTACATCATTTATCCTTCAAGTAGACAGTGAGAAATATCGTCTCAAACTTGACGGTTCTTCGTTAAACGGAAAACTAGAAATATTGATAAATAAGAATCAGCAGTTGAATCTGCAATCTGCAGACTTCACCTACAATCTGACGCCGGAAGGGATAAAGGAAGCCGGAAAAATGGCCGGCAAAGAGCTCCCAGACCTGCAAAATACCGCCAAGATTAATCTGAGGGTTGATCCCGCCAAAATCAATCTTAAAGATCCTTTGACCGAACTTGAAGTCAAAGGCGTTGTCAACATCGACAAATTGGACATTAAAGAAGATAGCCAAAGCGTCACACTCGAAAACTTGGTCATACCTTATGCCGTCAATAACCTGTTGCAGACCATTGGAATTAATCTGAATGGCGAAGCTTATACCGATCCAAAGGAAAAACACACCAAGCTAAATGTAAGGTTTAGCTCAGAACGTCTATTTACCGATGGCAATCTCAATCTGAAAGACTCGAAATTCGAAATCATATCGGAATTGTACAGCATCCCTACTTCATTGATCAGCTCCTTTATCTCTAAAGATCTGACACCCATCCTAGGACCTGTGACGGATGTTGAACTCAAGACAGCCATTGATATGTCAAATCAGTCGGCCGGTTATTGGGATATGTTTATAGACAGCGCGAACCTAAGCGCAAAGGCCCGCATTAAAATCGAAGATTCGATCACCCTTTACCAATCAACCAAGCCAACCGCTTCTATCAAGTTGACAATTACACCTGAAAGCTATAAGTATCTCAAATCGATGATGTCAGATAAAGAGGTAAAGGCTATGACACTGGCTGCTCCGGTCGTCCTCGAGGCTTTTCTGACAGATCTGGACATTCCCATTAAAAATAGTCAAAACTGGGCCAGCCAAGGGAAAATTAAAGGGGAATTCACATCGTCTGACATCAGTTGGAAAGAGCTACCAAAGCTAAAGCCATTTACATTTAATGGAAGCCTCGACACAAGCAATCTGGCTGAGAAGATCGACTTTGCTGTCAATGGACAGTCGGAAAACTCTTCGCTAGCATTGAATGGCGCCCTATACCGAGCGTTTACCGCACAAGGACAGATGCAGAAATTGGATAAAATCGACGTAGAAGGTAAACTGGAAGCTAAGCAGCTCCCTTTAAGCTGGTTCCAAGCGTTCTTGCTGGACGAGAAGCATCAAAAGCAGATCAGGGCAGTATTGGGCGATCCACTCGATGCTACGGCCTCTTTCCATTTGAATAATATGAATGGTCCGGTCTATGCCAAGCTCAGCGGCGCCAATGGAACAGCTGCCCTTGATGGCAAAGTCAATAATGGTATTCTGACCCTAACTTCTCCCTTCCAATGGCAGATTAAAGTAACACCGCAGCTGGGTCAAGACCTGCTCCAAACAGATATGCCTTTGCTGAGCAGCATCGTTAGTGCAGAAAAACCTTTAATAATATCTATCAGTCAAAATAACTTCTCCTGCCCGATTTATCCTTTTGATATGAACAAAATTAAAATTGGCGAAGGAAAAATCAACTTCGGCAAAGTCACTGTGCGCAATGAAGGGGACATCAGAAATGTACTAAGCCTAATCAAAACTATCCCCGATAACCAGTTTGTCCTTTGGTTCACTCCCGTCTATTTCAATATGGACAAATCACTGCTCACCTTGCGCCGCTTTGACCTGCTGGTCGCTAATATGTACACACTGGCCAGCTGGGGCACTGTTGATGTGACCACAAACAAAATGGACCTGATTCTAGGTCTAAGCACTCAGTCGCTCGGTTATGCGTTCAATATCCAGGGACTTGATGACGATTACCTTTTGCAGGTCCCCATCAAAGGGAGAAATGGCAAGGTTGAAGTAGATAAAACAAAGGTGACGGCCAGGATCACAGCCTTGATAGCTCAATCGCAAAGCAATAGCAACATCAAACTGCTTGGCAGCCTGGTCGATAAAGCTTTGTCTGATGGCGGAGCTCCCAAACCAACCACCCAGCCCCTCCCCTGGGCCGATCAATTCACAGATCAGTCCAAACCGAACGAACAACCAAAAGACAACAGCAACAGCAGCAGCAGCAGCAGCTCAAATCCCAAAAAGAAAAAGAAATCAGACGCCAACACCCTCATTGAGCAAGGTGCCAACACGCTGCTAAACCAAATCTTTAAGTAAATCCAGATAAAAAAAATGGAGGGCTGAAAGCCCTCCAAAAGTACTGCACTTTGCTAAGCAAAATGTATTACAGACAAAATCTAATTAGCGTCTGCTACCATAATCTGATCTGCCGCCGCCAAAGTCTGATCTGCCGCCACCAAAGTCAGATCTACCGCCGCCATTGTAAGAATCGCGTGGTTCTCTTCTTTCAGAGCGGTCTCTTTCTTGCGCTAAGCTGACACGAAGTTGACGATCATCAAGAGGCTTGCCATTTAATTCGCGGATAGCGTTAGTTGCAGAATCTGCATCTTTCATTTCGACGAAGCCAAAGCCTTTTGATTTGCCTGTCATTTGATCAGTAACGACCTTGGCGGTTAGTACTTCACCGAAAACTTCAAAATGAGCCTTCAGTTTGTCCTCAGATGTCTTCCAAGAGAGGTTACCAACAAATATTTTCTTCATATAATTCTCCATAGAGTAAAGTTTACAAGGGGTCTAAATTGAACTTGTTCAGCTCCCCTAAGCTCTGAACAAGGAAATATTGCATACTGATGTAGTAAGGGGAAACAAGGTACTTGAGTTAACTGATCCACGGAAGAAGAGAGACGAATATTATCCTTAGGGACTCAAAATTGTACTTATGAACCTCTTTTCGCTACATCTTATGTATGCGTAAAAGGTGTTTTACATAGGGGTGACTTATACCTCTGCTCATTAACAAACTTTATTTTCGCTTATTATCACATTAATGTCTACAAAAAAAGAAAAAAAGAAAAATTTAAACTTTGAAGTAGAATTTACTTCAACCTTCAACCTTCAACACGTCCTTAGCCTTTTGCCTTCCGTAAGTAGCCATACGTATAGCTGCAAGAACGCAAAGGAAACCTGAGAGGGCGATGACAGTGGATGAACCAAATTGAGCCAGGCAGAGCGCTCCAATGAGTGGAATGAAAATGCCGCGTACGCCTACAGCGATGACGTTTACGCTGCTGTAGGGAGAGCTGTCTTCATGTTTTGCAAACATGGGCCCCGACATATTCCAGCTCAGTTCATTGCCCGACTGCATCAAGCCATAGGTCAGATAAGCGATAAATAGCCAAGTGATATGATCTTGGGCGGCGAGAAGGAAGAGAGAAAACAGTCCCGCAAGGGCAGCAATGATTGCACCTAAGCGGAATAAATCTATCTTGTGGATGAAACGAACCCATAACGGGGATCCGCAGGCGAAAGCTATCCCCTTACACAATGTGATGGCAACACCCATTTCGGTATAGGAGAGATGTAGCCTGTCGACAAAGAAGACCGGCAGCGCCGGCTGAATGATCATCAGTCCGCTTCCAAGGATCATGAATCCAATCTGAAAACGGGTGAAGTCCGGTCGCCTCTGTAAAATATTCCAGGCGCTTTTCCATGGCTGCAGGAGCATATGGGTATGGTCAAATGTCTCCGCAATAGGTTCTCCTTCTCGTACCAGGATTTGGCGCTGCCAGAAAAATGCGCACATGGAGATTAGGGACGTCACGACGAACATCCAACGCCAGGCACCTATCCATTCATCAAGTACCCATCCAAGGGCAAAAGGTAAAAGTCCGCCGCCAAGATAACCGAAAGCTTGTGTGTAGGAAAAGACCTTTTCACGTCTTTCTCCAGGAATATTTTGCTTCAGGAGCTCCATCCAGGCTGGCATCATGCCGACCTGTAAAAACATAAACAGTCCAAAACAAGCGATGGCATACCAGGCATTGTGAATAAAGGGAAAGGCCAGAAACGGAATAAATGCAATCCATCTGGCGGCCATGATGCTTGAAGTTAAACGTCCCGGTAAGCCATGGACTTGGCGCGACCAATAGGAGGAGAAGATCGATACCAGTGGTTTCAGGGTAATGACCATGGCAAGTTGGAAAGGGGTAGCATTCAAATCTTTATATAGGATGAACGGCAAAAGATTAAAAATCCCCCAAAAAGGAGTATCTAGGATACGCGTCCAGACATACGCGTCGGTTGTCTTTTTCATGTAAAGATTATCTTGAGGCATGCTTGAAGTTTAACAGAAAGACAATATTAAAAAAAGGCTAAAGGGGCCACGCATCTTTGCGTTGAAAAATACGTGACCTATAGCGCTATCTTGTGATTGTCTTCCTGATATCCTCATAGGCTTTGTAACGCTCTGCGAAGGCAGTAGCAATATCTTGAGCGCTCTTGAGGATCTGTTCTTTGATATTATAAGTAGGACCTACCTGGAGGGTTTTTTTCTCCCATGTGATAGCCTGAAAAGCCATATTTTGATCGAGCTGAAATCTTTGCAACTCCACAGACTCGAACAGCTTACCTTCGATGCCGATAGCAAATCCTTTCTCGATGGGATAAGCCAGAATCTCTATTTCAAATGCCGGCAATGGCGGCTGACCTTGAGAAGCGAGCGTTTGTGCATTAATATTGACTGTTTTGAATACGTCTTCAACAACTTGTTTAATTTGGGCCTCTGTCACGCCAAGATTGACATCGCCGGGTTTGAGAATATTGACGTAGATGCTGATATTATTTGTGAGGTTAAGTAGATGGTCACTACCCTGCCATTGACCATCACGATAAACAATGATTCCTGGATGGAGATATGTGGCGGTCACAGGGATTGGAGCGGACGGGATATTCTTTGGAATTTCAATAGCCGGCTTTTTAGGCTGCTCTTGAGCGGGTTTCTTTGGCTGTAGAGGCTGCATGGATGGTATGGTCGATGATCCTTGAGTTGTTGAAGTCATCGATGCTGCCCCTTGCTGTGCACTTACGCTGCTGATAAAAGCAATGAAAGAAACGACCAAAATTTTGTATAAATTCCTTTTTATCATAGTTTATTCTCCTTTAAGAAATTAAAACTTAAAAATTGACATTAGCAAAAACAGGAGTAAAATGGAAGTTAATTATATAGGGGACAGGAGAAGGGGGGCTGTGAAGAAATGATGAAACGTCTCGGATCCCCTTTCTAGATTCAAATATATAATTCACAAAAATCCTAGTAGATTTTGATGATAGGCTTCTGGATATGGCTGATATATCCATTGCAGCGCCTTAAAAGATCTCGCCAGCTGGGACACTCTTCAGTTAATTCTCTATGAAGGCTCGCAAAGAAACATTGGGTATAGAGTCCGCCCAGATGAGATCCGTAAGAAAATTGCCCCGCGGAGCAGCTTGAAATAGCTATGAAACCTTTAGCCTTTCCGAAAAGTTGTTCATATTGATCGTAGTCAGGTATTTTAGGATGAAGAGTGATCTGGATCTTTTTGTTTGGGCTGCTAAATCCCCTTTCAATGTAGTTATTGCAGCAATCGGACATTACCAGTGCAAAGCGAGGCTTTTTATTTTTAATCTTGGTGATAACCCATTCCATCTCGATCCCTGGCTGATACAAAGTGAAGGTAAGGACAGGAAATGGGGATGTCATGTCGACGGTTCGATAGCCATGTCCTGTAAAATAAAAAATCACTGCGTCATCTTTTTTGAGATTCATCTTTTGTATGTAGAAACTGACATCCTTTTTATTGAATCCTCGGCCAACGAAAACCTTCTGCTGCAAGGACATCTTAGCATGCTTGGCAATGATCCTGGTTTCCTGCGTCCATCTTTCGATGTCCGGCTTGGTGATGCCCGCCATTTCATTGACAGTGTCACCTACAAAGACAGTGTGGAGGGTAGATCCCCAGACTGAATTGACAGATAAACAAAACAATATAAAAACAAAACATCTGATAATAAAAAGTGACATGTGGGGCATATGGGACGAATAGGACATTTTTTAGCCTTTATTGCAGCGTCTGATACTCAAGAAAACTGATTTAGCCTTTAGCTTAGCTGGAACGAGTTGATGAAGTATTGGTATTGATCCAGATTGAAATTTTAGAAGTGAGTTATCGATAGAACTTTCATACTTATCTCTGCATCTTCTACTTCGGCTAGCAAATTGTAAGCGGTGGTGTATCAGTCGTGGGACCGTAAAACTGAATCGGTCCGGGACACAGATAATCGTCATCCATTGCCCATAGCTCTCTTTGGCTTGCAAACTCCTTGAAATATTTGGAGTTAAGGTCGACGAGGGCTTTTTTAATAACCGTGACCTCTTTGCCTCCCCTCTTTTCCTGGTAAAGCATGGTGTGGATAGGAATTCCCATAATGGTCCACTCGTGAACCGGTTTGGATAGATTTTTAACACAGGCAATGTATCCGCTGACGTGGTTGTTTAGCAATACTGCTGCAGTGCATCCGAGTGAGTAGCAGTAGTTGGCATCGAAATTAGATGGCATAGCCGAGCGTCCCTCGTATCCGCAGAAGAGAGGCTGACCGCTAAATTTACCTTTATAACGTCCTTTTATTTCCTGTGTATCTAATTCTTTTACGACCAAATCCATCAAAAAACGTTCTGATTCTATTTTAGATACCTGGACATTACCATGCGGATCACGGTCGAAAAGGAGCTGTTTTTGTATGTCCTCAGGGAAAATATTAAAGGTTTCCTGAGATGGCTTAGATAACATTTCAGCATTAAACCTAGAAACAGCAACTGGAGCCTGCCCAATCGCCGTTTCCAGGCTAGAAGGACCTTTGGCAACAATCTCATTAATTTCTTTCAGCATCCGGTTAACATCAGGTATGAATTCAATAATCCCTTCTGGGATCAGGATGGCCCCGTAGTTTTTACCTTGCTCAGCACGTTTTACGACCAGGTCGACAATTTGCTGCACCACGTCTTTTAAAGTTTGGTTTTTGGCAGCGATCTCTTCGCCAATCAGCGCGAGGTTAGGATGTGTCATGAGGGCACACTCGAGGGTAATATGCGAAGCGGAGCGTCCCATCAATTTGACGAAGAAGTAGTATTTTTTTTGCGACAGGGAGTCCTTCAGCGTATTGCCTATGATTTCGGAATAGACCTTGCAAGCGGTGTCGAAACCAAATGAAATTTCGATGTGTTCACTGCGCAAGTCTCCGTCAATGGTTTTGGGGACGCCGATGACATCGACAGGAACGCCTTGTTTTTTAAAATACTCAGCTAGAAATGCAGCGTTGCTGTTGGAGTCATCCCCGCCAATAATTACCAGGCCATTCAAACCGAGAGAAACAACCGTCTCTTCGGCAGCCAGAAATTGTTCAGGGGTTTCAATTTTTGTCCTGCCAGATCCGATAATGTCGAATCCGCCCTGGTTCCTGTAGGACTCCAATAATTTCTCTGTGATTACGATCGACTTATTCTTTATGATCCCTCCGGGTCCTTCCAGAAAACCGATCAGGGTGCTGCCAGGATGGATTTTTTTAAGACCATCGAAAAGTCCGGAAATGGCATTATGTCCTCCGGATGCTTGTCCGCCTGAAAGGACTACACCTACCTTCATAGGAGTTGCAGTCGGCTTCGAACCGCGCTGGAATGAAAGAAAAGGGTATTTGGATGTGTTGGGAAAAAGTTCTTTGATGATATCGCTATCGTGTACTACTAATGTTTCATCAGGAGAAGCTACCAAGGAGGGAAGAATTTCAAGGAGAGGTGGAACATGCGGGATATAATGTGCACGTTCTTTTTGTAAAAAACTCATGGAAGCCATAAACCCTCTCATTAAAGCGTTTGTTGATACCATTGGCACGTTTCGTCAATTGCTATTTTCTGATCAGCCGATTCAGAGAAATCGTGATCACTGTTTTGCAGAATGATGAATTTCGTCTTATCTGATTCCTGTCTAGCCTTTTGATAGGCCTGGGAATGCTCTGCCTTCACAATAGCATCTTTATCTGCATGAATATGCAAAAGAGGAATATTTTTCAACTTTTCTAATGCTTTAGGCATATCTAACTTGAAAAATTGCTCCAGAAAACGGACATTAGGCATGCTGGGCAGAGAGGCTAGAATCTGATGGCTTGATGCAGGATTAGCTTTAAAGGCATCCCACATCTTTTTCCAAGGCTCGCTTGTAAAGACAGGGGCCCACAAGGCAATACTTTTGATTTCTTCATTTTTTCCTGCAGCTATGGAGGCGATGGCGCCGCCAAGGGAGCGTCCGAGAATACCTATGCGACTCGGATCGACGGCAGGATGATTTTTTAGAAATTCGAGACATTTGAGGGTATCGCTTACCTTACCTTCTAGAGTAATATCATCGAATTCCCCTTCGCTATCCCCTGCACCGCGGTAATCGAAGCGGAAGACGGCAATCCCCTGCTTGGCTAAATGTTGTGATAATGTGACAAAGAGACGGTGCTTGCCGGTCTTGTTACCGCCAAAGCCATGGCATATCAAAACGGCGGGAACTTTTTTCTTCAGAAGAGGGAGATGCAAGATTCCAAAGATCTTCTGACCTTCGTTTACTAAAGTAATTGCTTCTCTATCTTCCGATTTTTCCATGAATTATACCCCTGGCTAGGTATTGTTTTAACATTCCGGCACATTGACTGCAAGACCTCCTTGAGAAGTCTCTTTATAAATCGACATCATGTCGTGCCCGGTCTGCTTCATGGTCGCAATGACCTGGTCGAGGCTCACCCGATGCGTACCGTCGCCATGCAAGCCGGCCAGACGGGCCGCATTGATCGCCTTGTTGGCACCCATGGTATTTCTTTCAATGCAAGGGATCTGGACTAATCCCATGATAGGATCACAAGTTAATCCAAGATTGTGTTCCATACCGATCTCAGCAGCATTTTCTATTTGCTCGTTGGATGCGCCCTGAGCTGCTGCCAGACCAGCTGCTGCCATAGAACAGGCAACACCAACCTCCCCCATACAGCCCATTTCAGCCGCAGAGATCGACGCCCCTTCTTTATAAAGGATACCAATGGCTCCGGCAGTCAGCATAAATGTGATAATACCTTCTTCAGAAGCCCCTTTCACAAACTTTTCGTAGTAGTGCATAACAGAAGGGATGAGTCCGGCCGCTCCGTTCGTCGGGGCCGTCACTACACGCCCTCCGGCAGCATTTTCCTCATTCACCGCCAAGGCCCAGAGGCTGACCCAGTCCATGATTTCCGCGGGATCCCTTTCACTGACATCTAGCTTAGATTGTTCTTGTAAGTAGCGATAGATGCCCGCAGCACGCCTTTTTACATTTAATCCACCTGGTAAAATCCCCTCTTGACGGCAGCCCCTTTCAACACATTTTTGCATCACTTGCCAGATCTTAATCAGTCCTGTCTTGATTTCCGGCTCTGTCCTCCATGACTTTTCATTTGTCATCATGAGTTCAGCGATGCTCTTATTTTGCTGCTTGCAATGGGTTAAAAGCTGCTCCGCTGTTTTAAATGGGAACGGAATTTGCACTTCGTCAGACTTCATTTCTCCACCGGACATTGCCGTCTCATGATCAACAATGAATCCGCCCCCAACAGAATAATAGATTTGCTGATCCAACGAGATCCCATCTTGTCCAAAGGCCTGAAAACGGATTCCATTGGGATGAAACGGTAGTTGCTTGTCCATATGGAAGATCAGATCACTTTCTTCATTGAAATCAATCGAATGCACTCCACCTAAAACCAATTCGTTTTTGGTTCTTATTTTTGTGATTCTCGATTCTACAGATGCAGGGTCGATTCCTTCGGGTTTCTCCCCTTCCAGTCCAAGCAGGACCGCAATATCGGTCGAATGTCCCTTACCGGTCAATGCGAGGGATCCGTAAAGATCGATCTTAACCGATGCGGCTTTGTCAAAAAGATGGCGGTTCTGCAATTTGATAATAAATTTCAATGCCGCGCGCATCGGCCCCACTGTATGTGAACTGGAAGGTCCTATGCCGATAGAAAAAAGATTAAATACACTGACAGCCATTAATACCTATTTTTTTACCATTAGCATAGCAAAAACCGAAATAAGTTTAAATGATATTTGCTTTATAATTAATTTTAGTAATAAGATAAATTTAGAGAGGAAAGGTGTATTGGGTGACTTACGATCGTTCAACCGCGGGAGCTTTCGCGCTGTTCAAATTCAAATATTGATATAGGCTGGGGTATATGTTAAAAAGATTTTTAATTAAAAAAGTTATTTTAAACTTGGTGTAACTTTATGGAAAGAGAATTTATTGAAGATCAAATAAATCAAGCCCTTGAAGGGGTTGATTTAAATCATTTGCTTGTTGAAATAAAAGCAAAAAATGAACTCCTTCATAATATGATCCATGACATCACGAAGGGTGGAAAGCTGACAGTTTCCATCAGTCATATTAATGAAATGATCAGGGAAATCAGCTACATGCAGAAGGTTGCAGTGCTCAAAATCGCTTCGTTGAATAAAGCACTCGAGAAAGCCGTCCTCGAAATTTCGCCTAATGAGATCCTCGCAATCATTAAAGAAATCAAAAACAAAATTAAGGTTAAAGGTACTAAACCTTATTAGGGACCGGAAAAAATAACTTAAACGATTGGACTGCGTCAAAACCCCAGGGTTGAACGATCAAAAGTGACCTAATATTATGATATGAGTTCACTTTTGACCATTTAACCGTGGGAGCTTTCATGCTGTCCAATCGTGTAAATTATTATTTTTCCAGTCCCTTATCCCTTAAGATAGGCTGCATGCCAACTGTCGAATTGCTTGCTCGTAAGCCTTTCAATCGTACTACGCATAATCTTATAATCACTAAATTCGTCATCTTTTCCTGGATACATTTTCTGAATGGTTCCATCTATTTCATTCATAAAATTCATTATAACCATATCTTTGTTTTTCGCATTCTTCTGATTTGCTTCAGAATAAACGCGATTGAGTGATGTATGGATTTCTTGCTTATCTAATTCTTCCATGTTACGAGTGTCACGAATTAGATGTGGGAGAAGCTGATCGAATTCTTTACTTGAAATTGCTTTAAAAACTGTTCTTTTTTTTGCTCCCTTTTCTGTTATTTGTTTTTCTAAATCACCCGCGACTTCACTTTTCGCTTTTTCTAATAATTTATTGACTTGAGGTTCAGTTATAGAAACAGGTGCATTCATGCTCTTTAAAGTACTTAGTATGGAGTTTTTAGCCTTTGTGATAAAGTCATCAGTTTTTACATGCTTTTCTTTTTCAATATTTTCAATTTCCTTGTGAACTTTAGCATTGAAAACTCTTTGTGTATTGCCTTCAAAATGTTTTCCTATTTTATTGCTAAAATTTTGAATTACAGATTGTGCATAGGTTGGATGATTAACAATCTGTTGTTCCTTTAAAACTTTAAGATCTGGGGAAATGCTACCAGTTCCAGGACTGGAGCCTATAGGAGTATTACCATTCATATGACACCGCCTTTTGTAAACAACTAAAAGCTTCTGTTTCATATATAATAATTATACAATAATTTGTTATTTTTATTAAAACAAATAACTATTTTTGTGTTTTATATTCCGTATTTACATTCTATGTTTTATATTCTTGAAATTAAATAAAAATTAGTATATAATGACTCAAAAAGATATATAGGTAATTGATTATGAGTATAATAAGCATTCCATTTATCGTTTCAATCACCGTTATCGAATACTTGGAATTTCAGAGTAAAGCCGAAGCTGCAGAGATCGTAGAATTAATATCCGAGGCTATCTTTCATGGACAAACATATGAAAATGCTTCTGATCAGATTCATAGATTCTTTTTTTCTTATCAATCTACTTATAATTACATGTTTTCCTCTAATGATTCGCATCTGGCAAAGTCTCGCCATTTAATCTTGGAAGGGGCAAAACAATGCACATCCTATGACCGGGTTATCATATTAGCACCGGGCCACCTCGAACCCATTGCCGAACTTTCAACCCTATTTAAAGAAGTGATCATCATCGGGTGTAATCGCCCTTCCTTCCAACAATTGATAAAGAAAGAAAAAAATATCCGGATGATTCAAAAAGATTTGAGTGGCGGTTTTCTTAAGAAATTTGCGGCTGTCTTCGATTTGGCAGTTGAGAAAAGAATGCATGAGCTAGTGTTAATTAATGAAGTGATTGATGCTTATGAGGATGAAATCGCAAATCCTTCCCCTATGCTGGAAAATCTTAACAAAACAGCAGATTACGTAGTCTCTTCTAGTATATTATCTCAACTCGTCGTCGGGGACATTCTCAAAGAATTGCATCGTAAAATTTATGAAAAAACCCATCATAACAAAATCTTAACACAATATCAATTTTTTGAAAAATCAGCACCTATCATCCAAAACAGACATATCAGCTGGCTAAACCGGATCGTTAAACCAGACGGTGCTGTTTATATCTCTGATAGTACTTACATCAAAAAAAATGGAAAATGGGTACCCTTGTATGGTTTAAAAACAACTCTTCCAAAAATCTGCGAACTATTTTCAGTTGTGATGAAGGAAAAATGGAAATGGGTTTTAAGTTTCAAAAATCCAGATTATGGCCACCCGCAAAAGTACTATATGTCTGGAATGATCCTAAAACCATCTTCATCCCACGATGGCCAACTCATTCAACCGGTAAAAATCCATACTTAACTTAATCATACTGGTTTTAGAAAGATCGTGGAGGTTGTTGATCCCATTATGCCGCATGGTTTCCCAGCACTCTTTCAATCCGGCTTGTTTTAGATAGCGTTGTAGTTTAATAAGGGTTTGTCTTTTCCTGATTGCCATGGCTAGGTTTGCAATAACCTTCCTTGCTAATTTGATGAGTTCTTCGCCGCTAATATTCCCCTCCAAGGTTTCTTTAGCACTGTTCATTTTCATTTTAAAGGTATCCAATAGATCATTTATAGTTAATATCTCAACGCAGGCATCGCACAATGTCTTCTTCAAAAGTGCCTCGTTGATATGTTGGATATTCAGAAAGTTAATTAAGTTGTTCCCTGCCTCCCTAGCTTGAACATCAGTAATTCCAATATTTAAAAAACGGACCCACAATTCGGACAGATCATCCTGGATCTTGTTATCGTCTTCTTTAATCAGATTGATAGTCATGACCAGGCGATCTAAGAAGTTTTGCATTTCTTTAGAGATGCCAATGGCCTTTAAATCTTCACTAGATGTAATTCCTATCTTAGATAGCTCTGCAGCGCTTGTGATCCTCAGGGGACTGTTCGGGTAGATGTCCAGGTTCTTCAAAGCCTGTTCGGTGATGAGGTACCAGAATTCAGGATAAATCCTTTCAAAAATATCATCGGACATTTCCTCTGCCGGTCCAATCTTTTGTTCAATTAAGTTGAGCTGCATAAAGAGCGATCCACGTGGAGCCAGCTGTGAGCAGTAGATAGTTTCATACGAATCAATGATGTTAAACAAAGTTTCTTTCATATCATGATAAAATCGTCCTTTTTTCTCTAAAAAAACTGCAAGTTTATAGACATCATGACTGACGACGTTCGTGGCTCTGCCGCGCATGACATTACCCCTTTGGACATAGGTGTCGAATTCCCCATGGGACACTTCTCTTTCTTCACATTCTTTTAAATTTTTCCATAATCCACGCAATTCACCCTGAAAATTGAGAAACGCGATGTTAACAGTATAGACCTTCGATCTCGCGTACTCTTTAAACTGCTCAGGAGTCATGCCGCCGACTATAAAACCATATTGATGGGATCGAAGTCTTGGCATAACTGATTCCAAGCAACTGAAAATATTTTCAGGTTTAATAGCCAAGAAGAGAAATCCTATCTGATCATCAGTCAGATGAGGGACAATTCGGAGGAAAAAATTAATCTGATCTTCAACTGTACAAGCAATTCTTATCATTAGCGGCGGTATTGCTTGAATTGATTTATGATGGATAGCAAGATGTTCAGGAATCATATCGAGCATAGAATTGAAAAACGATTCAATCTGAAATGGTTCAGCATAAATGGCGTTATTTTGTTCTATCCCTTCTGTAGGTAGAGGATTCAAATCAAAGGGCAGAACGGCATAGAGAAGATCAGTGAAGCTTTCATCTTCAAATAGGTCATCGAAAAATTCAGGCATGGTACTATCAGGCGTACATGAGATCAACAGCTTAGTCCGCTCGAGCGGTGTCATAGTCCTCAAAATCACCTCAAATTCATTTGAATCAAGTGTCACTAAGAGGTAAACACTAATCCATGAACGTCGGTTGCTTAGTTCCAAAATTAAATCGTAAAGCTTAGCTTGTTTTGTGCTATGTTTATCACTAACGATAATTTTGAGAGCATTTTCTACCAGGGCTTTTCGATCTTTATAACTAACTTTCAAAAAGCATTGCGTTTCCAATACATCGCAAAAAGATTTTGGTTCAGAACATCTCAGCAGGTATCTTTCCATTTCATGAGGTGTAAGGTTAGCCATAATATAGTTCTGGCCCTGGAACGAAAGAGTTGGCAGAAGAGTATAGAGGTGATCTATTTCTTCTTTTATCCTGCATATCTTCATCATCTTAAAAAAAAGATGGAGATTTACCGGGAAGCTCGAAGCTGCAGACATAGCATCTATTAAATATCTGTATTCTATAATGCTGTAAAAAGAATAACGATTAGAAAATTTCCCAAAAGCAAAGGAAACATACTTTGGTCTGATCGAGGCGATGATATAACCAAAACAGTCGGGTCTTTCTTTATTTATAAAATAGGTGATGAATCTCTTAAGACAACGGCTATCTAAATCAAGCGCCAGAAAATAATTGTATCCGGTAAAATTGATATTTTGCTCAATAAGGCTATCGTTTTCGTCTTTAACTCTAATCAGAAGATTAGACAGTCTTTCTTTCCAGTGCTTTTGTTTGACAAGAGATTTGAGTATTGCCTTCTTATCAAGAGGATGGTTTGTGGGAATAAGAGTTAGAAGATACAAAAATAATGGTGGTTCATTTTCCATTAATGCCATGATGGGATCGGCGTTAGGCAGACAATCGACACACCTGAGTAAAAGTTCGCGAGCTTCGTCTCTTAGATAAAAATTACGCCAAATTCTTCGCAAAAAGTTCTCCACATAGGTTCCGTCAGAATACGCTAATAATTGCTGCATGATTTGCTGAGTTTTAGTGGAATCTAAAATGATATCTTCGAAAAGTTGCTCTAAAATTTCATTTTGTTGTTCATCCCTTTCTGGGAGGAAAGCATAATCAAATGAATTATCAGGGCTGAATGGACTGACGGGTGATAAAAGGGTCATAAGTAATCCTCCTTGCATTAAATAACACGACTAAACTACTAACTATCATTGCAAAAGCAGCAAATAAAGGTGTCATGAATCCAGCCATGGCCAAGCCGATTCCAACGCAGTTGTAGAAGAAGGCCCAAAATAAGTTCTGTTTGATGATCTGTCGCCCCTTGATCGCGATTTTATGAAGGGCTGAAACTGTTAATAAACGATCAGTTGTAAGAAGCAGATCGGACACTTGGATGGATATATCGCTTGCAGAGACTACTGCAATACTGATATGTGCTGATGTTAATGCAGGAGCATCATTGATCCCATCGCCCATGACCGCTACAATCTCCCCTTTTCTCTTCAATGTATCGACAAGCTCCCTTTTTTTCAAGGGATGACATTCGGCATGCCATTCGTCGAACCGGCACTCAGCCGCAACTCTTTGGACAGTATCTGAAGAATCACCAGAGACTAACATCTTTTTGATGCGGCCAAGAGAAGCGACTAACTCTATGGCGTCTGGCCGTATTTTGTCTCCCAGGACAATCGAAGTCAGGCAGATGCCGTCCACTGCGAAGTAGACATTCGTCTCAATCTGGGTGGTTGCAGATCTATCAGGCAGGTGAATCCCAGCTTCCCGTAAAAATATCTCTGATCCTAGCATAACTCGCTTACCCTCAAAGGATGCGACAATTCCCTTGCCTACAACTTCTTGAATCTCTTCAAGTTGTGATGAAATGCAGAGCAAAGACTGGTGAATGGCAGAAGCAACCGGATGTATTGATTTTGAAACCAGGGATTTTAACATCCGCTGTTCCCCAAATGAAAGATGGTCGATTCCTTGCAGAACAGTAAATTTTCCTTCCGTGATAGTGCCGGTCTTGTCAAAGACAAAGACCGTCTCCTTTCCTAGCAGCGATAAGCAAGCTCTATTGCGCACTATCGCCCCTTTTTTGGCCAAGGCATTTAGTACATACGATTCAGCGAGCGGTGCAGCTATGCCGATGGCACATGGACATGAAATGAGCAACACCGAGACCGCACGGATAATTGCCGTCTGCAGCACCGTCTGAGAACCATCCTGAATTGCAAATATTAGACAGTAGGAGGCTGTGGCGATAGCTAAAAAAACTACGATGGGGACGAAAACTCTGACAATTTTATCAACGGGTCGTACATATTGTGTTTTGTGTCCGATCTCTTGCTCTACCATTTCGATGATACGGTGCAGGGCTGTTTCATCGATGACAGCTCCAACGCGGATAATCATGTTTCCATTTTGCAAGATCGTGCCCGCAAGGACCCGGTCGCCTGCTTTTTTATAGACCGGAAGAGACTCTCCTGTCATTAGCGATTCATCGACAGCCCCTTCCCCTTTTTCAATGATCCCATCGATAACAATTTTTTCACCGGTCAAGACGATAATCTTATCGTCTGAGTTGACTTCCTTGATTGGCACGAATTTTTCTTCTCCGTCAGAAAACTGTTTTCTTCCTTTACGTGGAAGGGCTCTCACTAGTTCGACAAGTGAATCTTTGGCTGAGAATTTGGCTTTGGTTTCAACTATTTTCCCCAACAATACAAAAACAATGATGACTGTCATCGAATCGAAATAAATGTAGGGACTTCCCTTCAGAAGTTCGTAAATAGAGAGTCCGGTTGCAGAAACAACACCTATGAATACCAACGTCTCCATCCCCCAGATACCCACTCGCAGGGCTGTGACAAAGCGACGCCAAATTGGCCAGGCACTATAAACCAACACGGGAATTGATCCGATGAAAGAGAGCCACCCAAACAATTCAGGGTAGCTTCCCATGTCATCATGAAAGAAGCTGGCGTAGATCGGATAGGCGAACATCATGATGTTGAGGGAAAAGAAAGCAGCGATGATAAAGCGTAAGTTGAGCGAGCTGCTGACAGTATTTTCGCGCGGGTCTTTTAACGACCTTGGACGATAACCCAGCTTCTCGATGATCTTAATGATTTTTTCTTTAGAGATGATTTTAGGCGAAAAAGAAATCGATGCCAGATCTGTCGCGTAGTCGACGGAGCACTCTTTAACTCCTTTTTCCTGCAGCAGGACGAGCTTGATCACCATAGCACAAGAAGGGCACCACATCTCTTCAATTTCTAGATAGAGCTTGTGAATTTCCTCTTCGACAAGTGATTCTTTCGAGCGTTGTATCTCTTCCAATAATTCCGGATTCGAGATTAAACCTGCTCTTAAAGCCTGTTTGAACAGGGGGCTGTTCTGATAATCTGATAGCTCTCCTTTCAGCTGCAATATCTGGTGGACGGCCTGGCAGCCGGCACAGCAAAATATATCTTCCTTACTCAGGAAGCTCCTTCCCCTAACGGGCGTTTGACATAGTGTGCAATTCATAGTAATGGTTTTACTGGTTATCATTATTCAATTCAATTAATACTTGATTTTTAATCAAAAAATCTGTAAATTTCTTAGTTTACAAAGGAATAAAAATGATTCTAAAATTAGCTTATTTGGGCGATGCAGTTTTACGAAAAAAAGCAGCACCCGTAACAGAAATAACCGATGAAATCAAACAACTGGTCAAAGACATGACCGAAACGATGCTTGCCACCAATGGATGCGGCATCGCCGCCCCGCAAGTACACAAATCGATAGCTCTTTTCCTCGTCCAAATGCCTAAATTCGAAGGGGAAGAAATGATCGATCTGGGTCCACTTAAAGTGTACATCAATCCAAAAATTATTTCATATAGTGAAGAGCTGCAAGAAGATTACCACGGCTGCCTTTCTATCCCGGGATTACAGAGCGAGGGAATACTCCGACCCGCCAGGGTCACCGTCCAGGCGACCGACCTCAATGGCAACCAATTCACAGAAGAAAACGTAGGCCCTGACGCCATCGCCATCTGCCATGAAAATGACCATCTTAATGGCGTCCTTTTCATCGACCGCTGCAGTCACCATTACAAGAAAGATGTCGATCAAGTTCTTCGCAAAATCAAGAAAAAATTCAGTAATAAATAAGTGATTCAGAAATAACCGCGGCAGCGGTTATTTCAAATCAACTCTTAACCTTTAGCCTTTATTAAGCCCTCAGCTCTAATCTTAGCTCTCGATGTGTTCCTGCGTGAACGCGGGCGCTACCGTTTTGGTACGACCCATGGATGCAGTCCAAAGAGAAAGGATAATGCAGGCAATGAAGAAGATCACCGCCAACCAGGCAGTAAATTTCTTCAGCACGTCAGCTGTCGATGTACCAAAAACTGAGTCGCTGGCTTCGCCGCCAAAAGAAGCGCCAAGTCCGGAGCTTTTGCTTTCCTGCATCAGGATAACTGCGCACAGTATCAGGCAAAGGATGAGGAACAGGCCGATCGTAAAAAAATAAAGAAATGTCATAGAATAAACCTTAAGATTGGTATTTATTGAGATACATCATCAATGATTTTGCTAAAAGATTCAAGAGAAAGTGATGCTCCGCCTATAAGAAGTCCGTCAATATCCGGTTGTTTGAGGAAATCCTGCGCGTTGGCCGGATTGACCGATCCTCCATATTGGATGATGATCGATGCAGCGACTTCAGGCGAATAAAGCTTAGCCAGCGTCTCGCGGCAGAAACGTTGCATATCCTGAGCATATTCCGGCGCGGCGCTGTGGTTAGTTCCGATGGCCCAGATAGGTTCATAGGCGATCACGAGGTTGCCTAACAGTTCACCCGGTATATCTTTAAGGCATTCTGTGAGCTGTTTTTCAACGATCTCATGGGCTCCGCCGGAATCATGTTCACTGAGATTTTCACCTACGCAGAGAAACGGCTGAATTCCGGAAGTCAGCGCCCTTTTAACCTTACGGTTAATAAAAGCATTGTCTTCTCCGTAAAAGCGACGCCTTTCCGAATGTCCGATGAGGACAAATGTTGCCCCTGCATCTTTAAGCATCTTAGCAGCGACTTCACCGGTAAAGGCCCCCTCAGTGGCATCGTTCATATTTTGGGCACCAATAGCTAAAGATGTGTCTTTCACTTTTTCGGCCAATGAAAAGATCATAGTATAGGGAACAGCCAGTCCAACCTGTACATTTTCTTTAGGAAGCTGCGGGATCAGTCCCTCGACAAAAGAGGTTGCTTCCTCTATTGTCTTATGCATTTTCCAATTTC
>Ga0207010_1014_pt1 | contig 59841 bp, 55 predicted proteins | sample Alteio_BWMinCont_82_FD_153465 | JGI IMG/M metagenome (GOLD analysis project Ga0207010, IMG submission 153465) | Enriched cells from forest soil in Barre Woods Harvard Forest LTER site, Petersham, Massachusetts, United States -... | ecosystem: Environmental > Terrestrial > Soil > Temperate forest >...
TCCTATTAATAAGGAAAAAAATAATATGCAGGTAGAGGTGATTGTGCAGTAAGCTCCTCGCGGAAAAGTTAAGTATAAAATACTAACCAATACGCTTGTTAAAAATGAAAAAAATATAAAGGGACTTATAAAAAGATAATAATTTAATACATAGATCGCGTCATTTAAAAGAAATAACATTAAAGCAATAAAAAAAGTGACTAAAATAGCAATATAATTTTTTTTGTTGGGAGTTGTTGCATACAAACTAAAAAAAAGAGCATACATTAAAATCGCTATCGAAAAAGCAGGCAATAGATGATAAAACCAGTCTTCTTGTTGGATAATATAAGAAAATAAAAATCCAATTAAACTTAAGAATAAAACTTTTGTTAATTCTGGGTAGCGATTGATTTCATATAAACTAAGATATAATAATACTGAAGAAAAACATACTATTGTCAATAAATTGTTAAGGACGAAGGTTAAAGGTTTTCTTGTCCCAAGATAGCACCAGCGTAAGGCAACTGGCATGACTACTTGCAAATAATCCGTATGACGGATAAAAATTAGCGCTACATAAACTAAAAGAAGAATTATTATTGAAAATATTTCAGGCCGGCATAGGCTCAAGATATTTTTTTTATGGATAAGATAATAAATTTCAATAAGAAAAAATGTCATAAAAAAATAGGGTTTAAACATGAATACTGAGCCTGCCATTAATCCTATCGTTATTGCAACGTAAAGATTTATAGGCTTTTTTTTTAAACGCAGCGTCATCATTAAAAGATAAGGCATGGTCAAAATAAATAATAAATGTTCTCGTTGTCCAAAGTCTGAAACAGGTAAAATAAGAAAAAGCGTAGCCAGGATGACTAACAAAAATCTCACGATAGAAATATCTTGCTTTGAAAAAATTTGCTTGAGAAAAACATAAGAAATATTTAATGAAATAGCCGCTAAAAGAAATACATAAATTTTCATAGATAAAAAAACATTAATTGAGAAAATTTTACTAAATAAAATAACTGGACTATTAAAATAAAGCACCCAAGGCGGGTTATTTTCAAAGAAATTATTGGTATAGGTTCCGCCTGATAACATTCTTTTCGTGGCTTCCAGTAACCAACTGACATCAACATTCACTAAAATATTAGACTGAATAAACCAAGCTAGTGAAAAAATTAAAATAAAAATAATTAGAAAAGCTTGTCGCTGTAGGAATTGAAACAACATAATGATATCTTCTTTATACTTAATATACCCTGGTGGGCGCGCTATGCTTTGCCCACCCTACATTTTGATTTATTCAAAAAAATACTTAACAATCTGATTGTTATGATTCTTTTTAAAGTCCACCAGGCGCTTTGAAATGGACGCATGGTGCTGACACCAATTCTTTCGTGATAATCAATAAAAATAGTATGGACTTTATAGCCTAAAATCATAGGTTTTAATAAAAGCTCAACAGGCAAAGCAGCCCCTTTGGCTTGAAATTCAATATTATCTATCATACTTTTACGATAAGCGCGCATTCCACTGTGTAAATCGGTCAACTTACGAAAAAATAAAACCGTTGCAATCAAGGCAAAAAAAACATTTGCAAAATAGTTTAACCAAGGCATGGCGGCTGGTTTACTTTTCAATCTCGAGCCATCCACTAAGTCATAGCCTTTCTCCAAAATAAGACATGCAAGTATTGGAATTTGTTCTGCAGGATAAGTATTATCGCAATCCATGGTAATAACAACTTCGCGTGTACTTTTACGTAAGGCGCGTTCCATTGCAGGCCCATATCCGCGCGGAGGAAATTGGCGTATGACTCTTGCACCTAATTTTTTTGCGATTTGCGGGGTATTGTCTTTGCTCGAATCGACAATAAGTATTTCAGCTCCTGGAATATTTTTTTGAATATCTTTAATGACGCTTGCAACGGATGCCGCTTCATTCATCGTGATCATTGACACTGTCACTTTGCTTCCTATTGATATTGCGGGCACAATTCACTCCTGGTGCTTGTTAATTTTATTAATGCACTTTTTAAGTAATCTGACTTTAATTGCTTAAAATCGCCTTTATCATTATTTAAGTCTATCGCAATTTTTATCGCTCGATCTACTGCCATATCAATATTAATATATTCAAAATAACTAAAACGACCTAGTAAAATGATACCAATAGAGGAAAACCATGCTCTGACTTTTTGCGCATTCTCCTCATATCCAACATCATAGACAACATAAGATTGATCTTTTCGATCAACACGTTCTAAAATAATATGTTCATCATTAGGAAGCAAACCTCTTTTTTGTAGACCTTGTTTTGTATGTGCTAACATTTCTTCTGCGGTTTTATGCCAAATATTTGAATTTTTCGCACAGGTAATTTCTGCTTGCAAGCTATAATAGCCTTCAGGTCCATTGGCAGATGAAAAAGTACAAGGAAAACTAATACGATTCACCCAAAAGTCAGATTCAGGAAAATAAACTGCCGTATATTGATGTGGATCAATTCCACGAATACCGAAAGACACAATAAACATTGGATTAACAATCAATTGCTCAATGGCTATTTTAATTTCATTAGGTACTTTTATATCTAGTTTATATAAAATCTCATGCACTGGCATGGTGCTAATGACTTGATGATATTCGCGGGCAATTCCTGTTTGATCAATCAAGCGAATTTTTTTATTATCAGTCAATTGTATTCTATCTACATTAAATTGATAGATGATAGTGGCTGATTTTTTCCATGCTTCACAAATCGCTTGATAGCCACCTGTTGTTGGATAAAAATAATAAAGCTGATGCAAATAGCCTTCTGTGCTATAGCCAAGAGAAGATTTCAAAATATCTTCTGCGGGTGGATTGGGAATTCTATCGGCTAAACTCATTGAAAGTTTTTCGACAGGAATATTCCATACTTTTTCATTATAAGGGAATAAATATCGGGAACAAATGCCTTCACCAAAAGTTTTTAAAAACCATTCACGCATATTGTTTGGAATAGAATATTGATTTTTGTATTGATTGAAAATAAAATGCCGAATACATTCATAATTATCTTCAAGCGGCAGTGAATGCAGGTCATTTTCAAATGGATATTTAATAATCCGATCTTTAAAAGAAATTTTATTATTTCTTTTGCAGCGATTGATGTTTTCCCCAAGTGTTGCAATAATAAAATCTAAAATTAATTGATCTTTCGAAAATAAAATATGTGGACCATAATCAAATGTAAATCCTTTTTCAAAAAAAGAGGAAGCGTGACCGCCTACATGATTGTTACTTTCTACTATTTCAGCAGATTTTTTCAGAAAAAGATTGACTGCTAATCCAGAGGGTCCAGCGCCAATAATGCCAAAGTGGCTAGACATTAATGATCTCCATTTTAAATTTCTATTTCCGATATTTTAGTTTTTTTTAAATGTTCTATCATGGCCAAGGCTGATTCTCTGATCGACTGCGCAGAATTATATTTGCAAATCCAGCCTAATGATTTAATTTTATCTGTGTTAAGACGTACGATCGGTACATCACCATTCCAGCCTCGATCACCACCGGTAAATTTAAAAATAACTTGTTTTTTTAACCCCATGCATTCTGTAATGATGTCTGCTATTTCACCAACCGTTATATAATCTCCTGTTGCAACATTATAAACTTCAAAAGGAGTCTGTAATTTTTCATTGACCAAAAGAACCGCTTGAATAACATCTTGAATATGTACATAAGATTTACTTTGATGACCGTCTCCTAAAATCAATAATGATTTTTGATTTTGCAGTAATTTTTTTATAAAATCATAGCCAACCCCATGTGTTTGTCGAGAGCCGACTACATTGCCGAAACGAAAAACACAAGCTGTGAGGCCAAACATATGGCAATAACTGGAAATAAAAGCCTCACCCGCAATTTTACTTGCGCCATAGGGTGAAATAGGATACAGACGGCCTTGGTCTTCTATGCTTTCTTGCTCACCGACATCACCATACACACCGCTTCCTGACATATAAATCATTCTTTTTATTTTATTAAGGCGGCTTGCTTCTAATACTTGATAAGTTAAATAAATCCCATCGGTGAAATCGATGCTGGGTGTTATCGCTGCTTGAGAAATATCGGAATTTGACGCAAAATGCATGACAACTTCATGGTCGCTCATGGATTCTGTTAATAATCTTAAGTCTTTCGCATCACCTCTTATCACTGATAAACGATGATCGTGATGATGATGTTCAAAGTGCCATTCTTTACCTGTTGAAAAGTTATCGTATAGCGTTACTTTTTGCACGGTATTTTGTTTAAGTAGTGCATCGATAAAATGAGAGCCAATAAATCCTGCCCCACCAACAAGAAAGAAGGTTTTAAAAGACATTGAACTATCCTTATTGATTATATTTATTGATTATATAGTTATATTATTCATGATAATCAAAAATCGCAAATCCATTTTCTTTCACCAGCGCATCTCGTTGCGCGGTTTTTAAATCTTCATTAACCATTTCAGTGACTAGTTGGTCAAAAGTAATTTTTGGTTGCCAGCCTAATTTTTTATGTGCATTTGTTGGGTCTCCTAATAAAGACTCTACTTCCGCAGGTCTGAAATAGCGAGGATCAACTGTCACAATACATTGCCCAGTAGTTTTATGAAACGCTTTTTCATCTAAACCATTTCCTTGCCATACCAAAGGTATTTCTAATTTTTTCAGCAGCTAGTGTAATAAAATCGCGAACACTATATTGCTTTCCAGTGGCAATCACAAAATCTTCAGCTTGCGTTTGTTGGAGCATAAGCCATTGCATTTCGATATAATCACGTGCATGACCCCAATCACGTTTTGCATCTAAATTACCGATATATAAACAATCTTGTAAGTTTAATTTCACTCGAGCTAAAGCACGCGTTACTTTTCTGCTAACAAAAGTTTCACCGCGAGTAGGCGATTCATGATTGAATAAAATGCCATTACAAGCATAAATACCATACGCTTCTCGATAATTAACAGTGATCCAGTAAGCATATAATTTTGCAACACCATAAGGAGAACGCGGATAAAAAGGCGTTGTTTCTTTTTGCGGTGTTTCTTGCACTAGACCATATAATTCTGAAGTAGAAGCTTGATAAAAACGCGTCTTTTTTTCCAAACCTAAAATACGAATAGCCTCTAAAATTCGCAAGGCACCTAATGCATCAGCGTTAGCAGTATACTCAGGCTCTTCAAAAGAAACTGCCACATGACTTTGTGCCGCTAAATTATAAATTTCATCCGGTTTGACTTGTTGAATAATACGTATCAAGCTGGTCGAATCAGTCATATCCCCATAATGCAAAATAAAATGTCTATCTCTAACGTGCGGGTCTTGATACAGATGATCAATGCGGTCAGTATTAAACAAAGAAGAGCGGCGTTTAATGCCGTGAACAATGTAATCTTTATTCAATAAAAACTCAGCTAAATAAGCGCCATCTTGACCTGTAATACCGGTAATTAATGCAACTTTTCTCATGGAAATATGTAACCTCATTAATTAAAATAAAACTTCTTGGATTTTCGTTGTTTCCAAGTTAAATCCAGCTTGAAGGGCATCATTATAAAACATTTTAACCGTCTCTAGGGAATATTGATGTAAATCTTTGCCAACCAAGGTTATTTTTTTTAAAATATCAGGGGTGGCAGTGATAATTTGACAGCCAATTATATCTGCTTGAAAAATATTAAGTAATTCTCGAGGACTTGCCCAAATTAATTCCAGTTGAGGGGAGGCGCGTAGTAATTCTAAAGAAGCTGTCATCAAAGGTAAGGGATCACGGCCAGTATCAGCTACTCTTCCTGCAAATACCGAAATAAACGCAGAAGGGCCCATAGAGAGTGCTGCAACCGTATCGCGCACTTGACCTAGCGTGAGTAGTGCTGTCACATTTTGCTTGATGCCAGCCTTTGCTAACGCTTGGATTAATTTATAAGCGGGCTTGCCTTCAGTATTCATCACCGGAATTTTTACGTAAACATTTTCCCCCCAGTTGGCGATCTCCATGGCTTGTGCATACATTTCATTAAAATCATCAGAAAAAACTTCAAAAGAAATAGGGCGATCTTTAATATAAGATAAAATCTCTAAGGCAAAAGCTTTATAATCACGAATACCGGCTTTATGCATTAAAGTGGGATTAGTGGTAAAACCCTGAATAAGAGGATTTTGATACATTTCTAATATATTTTTAATATCTGCGCCATCAGAAAAAATTCTTACTTTTAAATTTGATATTGACTGAAACATAAATAATTATCTCCTTGATATAATCCATTGCATTGCATCCTGTAAAGAATAAGCAGTAAAATCAGCAGAAGTTGGTTGACGTTCTTCATAGTGAGCATGCATCCAAATGGTTTGACAACCTGCTTTTTTACCTGCTTCAATATCTTTCCACCGATCACCTATCATAATACTTTTTGTTAAATCAATAGCGTGTTGTTCGGCGGCTGCAAGTAACATTCCAGGTAATGGCTTGCGGCAAAGACAATGATCTTGATCATCGTGATAACAAACACGTATTTCATCTAATGGTAGTACAGTCATTAATTTTTCATGAATACTATTAACAGCATCCTGTGTGGTGATTCCTCTTGCTACATCAGGTTGATTGGTCGCGCCAATTAATAAATAGCCTTGTGATTTTAGAATAGCTAACGCATGTGGTACATCTTCTGGTATAGAAAGCTCATGCAAATTAGCAGGCGAATAAGGTTTGCCATTTTTTAATATTACCTGATTTAACACACCATCACGATCCAAGAAAATGGCCTTTTTCAAATAACAGACTCCCATTTTGTTTGTACGCTTTTAAGCTTAGGATGTGAAACTAACAAATGCCAAATGACTGCTTGAAATGCTTCAGCGTGCGGCGTGATATTATCTGAATTAATTGTCGGAATAATAATGCAGGCATCGGCAATTTTTGCAGTATATCCACCATCTCGACCGACAATACCAATTATTTTACTATTAATCTTTTGGGCATATTGTAAAGCGAGTACTAAATTCGGGCTGATATTTTTTTCAAGATTACCGCCGCCCACTGATAAAATAAATAAAATATCTTTTTCATTTAAACGACTGGTCTTAAGCCAACTTGCAAAAACAGTAGCCCAGCCTTCATCATTGGTGCGTGCTGTAAGTTCTGATACATTATCAGTGGGCGCATAGGATTCTATATGAGCAATTTTACGAAAATCATTCACCGCATGAGAAGCATTGGCGGCACTTCCACCCACTCCTAAAATAAATAATCGTCCATGTTGTGCTCTTGCTGTTGCTAAGAGATCGACGATTTTTTCTATTTGAAAAATATCTAAATGATTAATAATTTGGCTGGCTTCATTGAGAAATTGTTTGACAAATTCCATCTATTTTTCCTCTTTAAGATATCTCGACTGTTTTTTAAATATTCGCCTAATTCTTCTAAACCGGTGAAAGAACCGATTTCATAAAAACGTTGATGCACCAGATAGCTTGCTAATTGTTGTTGTTTTAATAAATCTTGATAAAGATCAGCTAGATCAAATTTTTCAAATGGTGTTATTTTATCAAAAGCACTTTTGTGAAATACCCCCAGACCGTAATCAATATGCTGCATGTTGGGAGATTTATTTTTTTTATCATAAATTATAATTTTATTATCAGAAAATAATACATTACTTTTATCCCATTGCTCATTATTTTTTAAAACAGTCATTAATGCTTTTTTGCCTTGTTGTAAATAAGCAGATTGAATGGCTAAGTAATCACAACATAAATAAGAATCACCATATAAAACAAAAAAATTATCAGAAAGTGTTGCAAGTGCTTGCTTTAAAGCACCGGCTGTTCCTAATAATATGGGACCATCTGATACATAAGACACTTCTAAACCAAAACGATGACCATTGTCTACATAATTAATTATTTGTTCACCTAAAAAACCGGTACAAATCACCACTTTTTCTATATTATTTTTACGTAATAATTCTAATTGATAATGAATAAAAGGTTTATTATTTATCTTGACAAGAGACTTAGGTAAAGTATGGGTGATAGGATGTAACCGCGTGGCAAGGCCGCCTGCTAAAATGACAACTGGAAATAAATTATTTTTCATGATTCAGTCACTACCTGTGTTCCTAAAAAATCAAAGCGAAAACGAACTTCAGGTAAGCCTGCTTTTCGCATGGTTTCTTTTAGTTTAAATTTATCTTGTGCATAAAACATTAAAAAACCACCACCACCTGCGCCGATTATTTTGCCACCGAGCGCGCCATTTTCAATCGCTAATCGATACCATTCATCAATATGATGATTGCTCATATTGCCAGAACGGGATTTTTTATACTGCCAATGCACATTCATTAATTCTGCAAATTCTGTTAAATATCCTTTTTCTAAAGCTTCTTTACTTTTTAGCCCAAGTGATTTAATAAAATGTAAATTATTAATCATGTCTTGATCAATCTCTTTGGTTTTTTTATCTTGTTCTTGTAAGATATTTGAGGCAGAACGAGAATAACCGGTAAAAAATAATAGTAAATTATCTTCAAGATTAAATAAAGTATCTTGACTAATATTGAGCGGAGCGGCTGTGACTGCATGATTTTCACAAAAGTTAAAGCAAGTAATGCCACCATACGCTGCAATATATTGATCTTGTTTGCCGATAGGTTCTTTTAATACATTTAATTCAATATGACAGGCTTCTTCTGCTAATTCTTTAGGGTGAATTAAATGTTTTTTAAGTGTATGCAGTGCTTTTAATAAAGCAGTGGTAAAACTACCAGAGGATCCTAAACCGGTGCCTGCTGGAATATCCGCCATGCTGGTGATTTCTAAATGAGGGGCGGTAATATTTAAATATTTTAATGATTCACGGATAATTGGATGTTCTACTTCATCGATTGATTTGACGCGTTCTAGTTTAGAATATTTAATAATCAGTTCTTCAACGAAAGTAAGATGTAGGGTGATATAAACATATTTATCAATAGCAGCAGAAATTAAAAAACCACCATGATTTTGATAATAAGAGGGTAGATCAGTTCCACCACCGCCAAGAGAAATACGTAAAGGGCTTCGCACAATAATCATAGATTAGATATCCTATAAATTTCTTCTACAATTTTTAATGCAGCATGTGCATCATCAATACTAGGTTTTGACGGTCGATTAAGCTTTATATCGTCAATGAATTCAGAAAATTCAGTTTCCCAAGAATTATCAGCCATTGGATATTCCCACATAGCCGTATCAGGTGGCCCCATGGCAGGTGTCATTTTATAGAAAGCCAATCTTTCAGTTCCATAACTGCCGCCTAAGCCATTAATATCAATTTTCCCAGTTTTGCCATAAATTTCAAAAGAAAAAAGATTTTTCCACTCAGTGCAGCTTGCATGCAAAAAAGCAGTTTGCTTTTTAGGGGTTTTAAGCATTAAAAATCCATTATCATCAACAGGCATATCCCAATAATAAGTATGTGCATGTCCTTGTACTTCACTAAAATCTCCTAAAAACCAGCGGGCTAAATCAATTAAATGCACGCCTTGATCGATTAATTCACCGCCCCCTGATAAATGCGGTTGTGCTCGCCATTCTTTATCATAGCCGATTCGCCCACCATGGCCATAACGCCCGCGAATAAACATTAATTCTCCTAACTCACCTTGATCAATCAATTCGCGTGCTTTTAAAAAAGCACGGTGATAACGATGATTAAATCCCACGCGAATGTGTACGTGGTTTTTTTTGGCAATCGCTAAAATTGGCTTTAATTCAGCCGTATTTCTGCCAGCAGGTTTTTCAATTAGAACATGTTTATTTGCAGTAATAGCTGCAAGTGAAATCTCTGCCAGTGTCGCATGCAAAGTTGCGATAATGACAATATCAATATCAATATCAATATCAGTATTTGATGTATGCAAGATCTGATGCCAATCAGTAAAAGCTTTGCAGCCAGGGTAGAGTGCAGCAAGTGCTTGTGCTTTTTCAAGCACGATATCAACACAGGCAACTAATTGATGATCTTTTAAGGTGGATGCGCGTTTTTTTCCGATTAATCCACAACCGATAATGGCTATTTTCATTGATCATGTTCCCATTTTTTTCCACGGTCTTCAGGGACAATTCGTCTTAAAGTATAAATATCTGACTGATCAAGTTCTTGTTTATAACGCGATAAATCCTGCCAAGGATCCCACACTGCGCTTAGTAATTTTCCAGTGATACTATTGCTTTCTGCTGAAGCTAAAAAGGCACAGAGTGATGCGCCTATCTCTAATGAAGTGCCCCCGGTTTTTTGTTGTTGCAGTGACTGTTGGTAAAATGCATCTCCTACTTTATCAGGGCCTGCTGTTAAGACTTCTGCTAATAAGCGGGTATTTAATGCGCCCGGTGCAACAGTATTTACATCAATATTAAAAGATTTAAGTTCCAGAGCTAGAGTTTCTGCAAATCGCACCACACCTGCTTTTGATGCAGCATAAGCACTTAAATAAGGCATAGGTTTGGTCGCGCCTCCGCCTGATAAAATAATTATTTTACCTGCTTTTTTTTGTTTAAAATGCGGGATGACACTGCGGCATTGTAAAACAGTTCCTTTTAGGTTGATATCAATTGCATGTGACCATTCTTGCCAATCAATTTCATCAATCGCACCTTTGGTGCCATAAATGCCAGCATTAGCGATTAAAATATCTATCGTACCCATTTTTTCTAAAGATTGAATCACTAAATTTTCGACATCTTCTATTTTGGATATATCAGCAGGAAGTGCAAATATTTTTGTTGAATGATTAAGTGCTAATAAATCTGCCTGTGCTTTAAAAAGCTGATTTTGATTGCGAGCACATAACATCACATTCGCACCTTCTATTACAAAATGTTTTGCAACGGCTAATCCAAATCCTTGACTTGCCCCACTGATAATGGCATTTAATCCATTTAATTTTTTTAGTGTCATGGCTGATACCCGACAGAAAAATAACGAATGCGTTTATCGTTTGAAAATATTTTTAAAAGCGCTCCTCCTGCATCAAAAACAGCAGGTTGTTTAGAATTTTTTAATAAAATATCAGCAGTCAGCATTTGCAATTCAGGTAAATCAGTTGCCACTAAAATAGCATCTACATTATAAAGCGCATCTTGTAACGTATTTTTTAATTGGATAAAATGCATGGTTTCTGGTAATGATTTTACTTTTGGATCATAAGCTAAAACAGACATGCCTTGTTCTTTTAACCAGATACAAGCTTCAATTGCGCTTGATCGTCGCAAAGTATCTGTTCCTGCTTTATAAGCTAAACCTAAAACAGCAATAGTCTTATTTTTTAGTGGGTTTAATATGTCAGTGATACGCTTTAAAGACCATTGTTGATGGGAAAGATTACTAATGGGTAGAGAATTTATTAAAGGAATATTGGATTGAGTTTTATGCCCCATTTCAATTAAATAATTAACATCTCGTGCTAAGGTGCCACCAGCAATGGCATGGCCTGGTTTAAGATAAGCTTTTGGACCAATACGACTTTCACTTTTTAAACCAAGTTCCACATCAGCAGCATTGGCGCCTACTTTTTCGCAGAGTGTGGCTATTTCATTAATAAAAACAACAGAGGTTGCCAGAAAAGCATTTAATGCATGTTTAGTCATTTCTGCTGATTCTATAGACATCCAAATAATATTAGCAGAAAATCGATTTAATAATAATGCAATGCGAGTTTTATCTTTTTCTTGTTCTATACCTACAATAATGCGCTCGGGATGGGTAAATACTTCGATGGCTTTGCCAAGTCTTAAGTTTTCAGGGCTAAAGCCAAAAGTAATATTTTTATCAAAATACTGTTCTTTGCAATAGATCGATAATTTTTTTGTGCTGCCGACTGGTAACTGTGAAGAAATTAAAATTAAAGTCTCTTTTGCCACAAAAGGTAATATTGCTTTTATTTGAGTGATAACTGATTCAACATCTGCTATATCATTATTATCAACTGGCGTATCAAAAGTTACCCAGATAAAATCAACAGTTGATAATGTACCAGGTTCGCTGACAAAAGTTAATTGCTTTGATTGTACACCTTCTGCAATCAATTCGTTTAATCCAGGTTCGTAAAGGGGCGCTTTATTTTTTTTTAGTTCATTGATGACTAAGCTATCTGGATCATAAGCAATGACTTCTATACCTGCTTTTGCTAAAGCAGCTGCTGTGACGACGCCTAAATGCCAAAGGCCAAAAACCGCTATTTTCATGAGCGCATCTCCATGACCCAAGGATTTTGATGTAAATATTGAATAGTGTGCATAATGCCTTGTTGAATAGTCAATCTGGGTTGCCAACCTAATTGCCGAATACGTGTGCAGTCTAGTAAAATAAAAGGATTATCACCAATCCAACCACGCTCACCACCAGAATATTTTTTTTGCGGAGATAATTTTAAATAGTCGCAGATCCAACTGATAGAATCATTCACTTCACAATATTCATCAGTTCCTAAATTAAAAATATTTACTTTTTCTTTTGCGTTTAGCACAGCACACAATACAGCATCTAAACAATCTTGAATATATAAATAGGATTTACGTTGTTTGCCATTACCTAATACCAGTAAATTATCAGGATTTTTTAATAGTTGGTGATAAAAATCAAATACATGACCGTGGGTGTATCTTTCTCCTAAAATCGAGACAAAACGAAAGATAAAACTTTGAAAGTTAAATCCTTCACAATAAGCTTGTATTAATCCTTCTGCTGCTAATTTTGAGGCGCCATATAAAGAGGTTTGTGTGGGGAAAAAAGCGGTCTCAGGCGTAGGGGTGATAGGGGCTTCACCATAAATAGAACCAGTGGATGCAAAGGCAATTTGTTTGACATTATTAGCACGCATGCTTTCTAACACATTGAAAGTGGCAATGGTGTTTTGTTCTAAATCTTTATTGGGATGATGTGTGCCAAACCGTACATCTGCATTGGCTGCAAAATGAAAAACAAAATGACAATTTTTCATGCTATGGGTTAGTAAATCACGATCTAATAAATCGCCTGTGATTAAATTAAAATTCGGATTTTTTCTTGCAAGTGTTAAAAATTCATGTAAGCCAGTTGAGAAATTATCATAGCCACTGACAGTATGACCATCTTGTAATAATCGATCTGTTAAATTGCTACCAATAAATCCGGCGCATCCCGTAACAAAAAAATGCATTTCCTATTTTCCTTTTTTATTTTTTGTCCTAATTATTGACATAAGATAACTGATATTTATTATTCTGCCAACAAAAAAATTATTTATACGCAATAAATAAAGTAGGATTGACTGGCGTTAAAATAGCAGGTATTTTATAGCCATAAATAATTACCCAACGCCCGATTGGGATAGGTTTTATTTCTACTTTGTTAAATTTAGTATTTAACATATTTCTAAGTGTTTTAACCGAATATTGTAATGTGGCAGGATGATTCAAAATTTTATCTATTATACGAGAAGTTATTGGGAAAACTAACTTTTCAAAATGATAAAACCAACTAGGGACACAAGATTCAACAATAATCATTTTGCCGCCAGGTTTCAAGACACGATGGGCTTCATCAATGGCTGTCATCACATTTTTAATAGAAGCACTGCAAGTCTTGCCAATCAAATGATGAATCAACATCACCATCAAAACTGCGTCAAAATGATTATTTTTCTCAGGAACAGCCAAAGCACTTCCTTGTTTGAGTATCACATTAGGTGGGGAAATTAAAGAAGTGGGTGGTTTATCTAAAAATAAATCAAGTCCAATAATTTGTGTGATTAATTCGACATTGTAATCAAATACTCCACCATTCCCAATATCCAATAATAAAGTAGTATCTTGAATGGCCTCATTAACATGAGTACGTATAGTATTATACGTATCTAATGTTTTTACTTTTTCTGAGTATTTATCAAATTTATCGCGGAAAAAAGCAATATTATGTTTAATATTCTCAGGCGTTTGTCCTTCATCTTGCGTGGTCATTTTTTTTTATCCTTGTAAAGGGTGAGCAAACAGCGTATTCCCACAGGGTATGAAATAAAATTACCTAATTTTAATTCGGTTTGCATTAATAAATGTAAAAGTGGATTACGTTTTGTTGCATTAATATTTTTTTCTATTTGTTTTTTTTGTGAGCTTTCTGATGCTTGATTGAAACGTTGATTATATTTTTTAACTAACCAAAATCCTGGATAGAGAAAAAAACCTAAATGCGATTGTTTTTTTATATTAAAACCAACAGATAGCGCAAGTGCTCGTAAATCTTTAGCACGATAGCGTCGATAGTGCATTAACATTTTGTCATAGCAATCATATAGCTTTGGATTAGCTGGTACTTCAATCACCAAGGTGCCGCCTGGTTTTAAAATGCGATAAACTTGTTGTAGTGCTGTTTTATCTGCTTTAATATGCTCTAAGACATTTAACATAATCACGGCATCAATACTTTGATCTGGAAAAGGACATTGCGTGATGTCGAAACGAAATAAAGGAATTTTCGGTATTTTTTGGCTTAATTTTTGTAAAGGCTCTATGACAACATCAGAACCCATGATGCAACAATCTGAAAAAACAGTGCATAAACGTTCTAACATAAAACCTGATGAACAACCCACTTCAAGAATAGTAGATTGTGCGGATAAATGCGCAGATTGAAGTTGCGAAATAGCATGATCTCGAGAGGCGCAATCAATAAAATGTTGATCACCTGCTGATTCTTCATGAAAAAAAGTTAAATCATCATTCCAACCTAAAGAATTAAAACTATATTCCAAAACATTTATTGGGTTATTATTAAGGGTAAATCCATGGCCATTCCAAATAGGAATACTATCTGAGATTGGCGGTAATTTAAAAGGAAGTTCCATCATGATTTTTTTTCTCAATTATTTTATCAACAATAAACATAGGTCGTCTTTTGACTTCATCATAAATTCGACCAACATATTCGCCCATTAATCCTAAACATAATAATTGAATCCCGGAAAAAAAAGTCACAATAATAACCGTGGTTGATAGCCCAGGGGTGAGAGGAATATTATTGAATTTTTGCAAAACATACCAAGTGCCTAATAAAAAACTAAATCCAGCAATAATAGCGCCTGCAATGGACATCATTTGCAAAGGACGACTACTAAAGCTAATTAAGCCGTTTAAGCCTATTTTTAGCGAACCGGTGAAACGATTATAGTTACCTTTGCCGGCAAAACGTTTGTCGCGATCATATTCTATAAAAGCTTGTTTAAACCCAACATAGGCGACTAAACCTCGCAAAAACCCATGTGTTTCATTTAAGCCCCGTACTTCTTCAATGACACGCCTGGTCATAATTCTAAAATCGCCAGTATTTCGTGGAATTTGAATATCACTTAATCGATTAATGATTTTATAGCCTAAATAAGAAATAAAGCGTTTTAATAGAGTCTCGCCTTGTCGTGACCGGCGTTTAGCATAAACGACCTCAAATCCTTCCTGTAATTTTTGGTACATAGATAATATCAATTCTGGGGGGTCTTGTAGATCCACATCAATAACCACAGCTGTTTTACCCGCACAATGCAGGATTCCAGCAAGTGTTGCAGAAGGTTGACCAAAACGGCGAGAAAAGAGCATTAATTTTATATTAGCATTGCGTTCAATTTCTTGTCGAATGACTTCTTCCGTATTATCAGGAGAGGGGTCTAGGCAAAAAATAATTTCATAAGAAAGATCGTGATCAGCTGTATGTAAGGCATTCTCCATGCGCGCTAAAAAAGCTTGAATATTATTAGATTCTTTATAGACAGGCACAATAATAGATATATTTGGGATAGATATATTAATGGGCGGCAATCCTATATTCTCCATAGTTCTCTCCTTAAAACACTTGTGGATTATATTCCTGAATCTTCTTTCATTTCAAGTTTATTTATTAACAATAAATTTTTTACTCTAAAAGAAAGTGGTCGAAAATCATTGTTGCGGCAATAGTCATGCATGATAAACCATTTATCAGTATGGATTTGAATAGAATGTTTGCCTGTGTTTAAGGGTTCTTTTAAGATAAGATCAATTAAAAAGCTTTTTTGATGAATCGTATAAGCAGCTATTTTTTGTTGATTAATATAAATAGTTAGCTCTAGAGATTTTAGAAACTGAAACTCTCCTTGTAATTGGAACTGTTGCACGGGAGACGTGACCTCCATTATTTTTGTTAAGTGAGGCCCGACCCAGTGATCATCCCAAACTTGTTGATAATTTAAATAAGCCATGACTTGCGGATATTGACTTAATAATTTTTGCGGAGAGGTTGGATTTTTGAATATAGGTTTTAGACGCGTATGGCATTTTGCAAAGTAAATAACATCTAAACCCAATAAAAGCCCGATTAATTTCTGCAGCGGTTGACTATCTTTTTTTAAATATGTTCTAGTTTTTGATATACGTTTAGCGTTGATAAGTGAAAATGCGAGTTGCAGATAGAATGCTGAAAAAGGTTTTCGCCAATATTTTTTGCTGATTTCAATTGATTTTTTTAAACGAATTTCATCATTGATTAAACTGGTTTTAGCAGCTGTATGTAATCTATAATATGCAAATATTTGATTAATAAAATGAAAATGATAATGCTGACTGTATCGACAAAATAGATCATAATCTAAGACCCATTGTTCATTTTCATCTAACCCACCATAGCGTAGATACACTTCTTTTGACCAAAAAACAGCAGGCTGTGGGATGCCATGACCTTTCCATATTTTCAATAAACGTTGATGATTGACGAAATAACTTGGATGCTCAATATGTAAAATATCATTGTTTTCTCGCATAAATAAACAACGACCCATCACAATATAGTGTCCTTTTTGTGGATCAATTTCTAAAGCGATGCGATGAAAAGTATCAGGTTTAAAAGTATCATCAGAGTTTAAAAAACAAAAAATATCACCTGTTGCAATAGCAAATCCCTTATTAATCGCATTAGCTTGTCCCTTATCAGGTTCGCGAATCACTATGAGATGAGGATATTTTGCTAAAATATGCGGTGTTTCATCAGTTGACATATTATCAACAATAATATGCTCATAGTTTAGATAATTTTGTGCGATAACACTTTTTATAGTTTGTTCGATATAACATCCTTGATTGAACGAACTGGTAATGATCGAAATACGCGGTAAGATTCTTGTATTTGATATAAAGTTAAAGTGTTTAACTTGTTTGTTGATGTATTTTTTTAAAAAGTGCCAAGGTTTCAAGTGTATTCTTCTTCCATGAAAAATGTTTAGATTGCTGAAATCCTTTATTTATTAAGGTTTGCCTTAATTCTTTATTTTTTATAATGTCTTTAATATTATCAGCCATTAATTCATAATGATTTGGATCAGATAATAGTGCCGCATCATAAGTAATTTCAGGTAAGCTCGTTTTGTTACTGCAAATAACCGGACAACCACTTTGCATGGCTTCAAGCACAGGCATGCCAAATCCTTCAAAAAGTGAAGGGTAGACTAAAGCAAGTGCTCCTCGATAGAGACTTGCTAAATCTGTATGTGGACAATATCCTAAAAACCGTACTTGATTTTCTAAATTTTTCTCAATAATTAATTTTTCAATAATCGGTTGAGCTTCACGTTTACCGCCGGTACAAATTAATTGAGGTGTTAAATGATATTTTTGTTTAAGAATATGTAAAGCATGAATGGCCGCCACATGATTTTTATGATGCCAAGTGTGTGCTGGAAAAAATAAATAAGTATTGGGTGTTAAGCCATATTTTGTAAAAACTTCTTGATCAGTTACTTCTGGCTTTGCAGAAAAAATAGGATCAGCTGCTAATAAAATAGTTGAGATTTTATCAGGATTCACTTTTAATTTTTCTATTAAAGTTTGTCGAGTAAATTCTGAAATAGCAATAATATGGCGCGCTTCATTAATAGACTGACAATAATCTGATTTTCTTTTCTGTAAAATATCTTCAGGAAAAAAATCCGGGAAAAATTCATGCTGAATATCTGGCACCATTAAAATATTAGGACGTGCATAAAGATCTTGGCGAATATAACCAGGTAGTGAGTAAATCATGTTAACATCTAGTTCGCGCATAAATTGTAAATGAATTAAATTATTAGTATAAGCATGCGAAATATTTAATCTAGATAATACTTTACCGCCCAGCATTTTTAACCGTTTTTGTAATTGATAGCGATAACTTTGATAATAAAGCCGAATATTAGATTGCGTCAGTAAATAAGGGTCTACTTGAGATTTTGGGTGTAATAAAAGAGTATACTGATTGGTTTGATCTAGTTGGCACAGTTCTTTGAGAAAAGAACGTGCAACATTCTCAATACCACCAGCAAGTCCTGGTACCATCCAACGTAAATCAATTGCTACGTGCAAGGCTTTTTTAATAGGTGTTATTGATTGTATAGTTTTAAAATATTGTTGACCTATGGTTTGCGGACAATGATTATTTTTAGCAATCTTTTTTCCATGTAGCGATAATTGATGACGATAGTCTGGTTCTAATAGCGCTTTAATCACGGCTGCTGCCATGGTATTAATATCATCAGCAATTTTCAAATGTAATTCATCTTGATAGTAAAGTCCTTCGGCGCCAAGCGTTGTTGAAATAATACATTTTTCCATGCTCCAACTTTCAAGAATTTTATTGCGAACGCCTGAACCAAAACGCAAGGGCACCACAACAACACTTGCTTCTGCTAAATAAGGCCTGGTATCAGTAACGGTGCCTGTTACGCTTACGCCTGGTAAATGAGCAAGTTTGCAGACAGACTCTACCGGTGTTTTACCAACAATATAAAATTCAGCATTTTTTATTTGCTGACGGATTAATGGAAAAACTTCTTTTGCAAAAAAAATAGCAGCATCGACATTGGGTGGATGTGCCATATATCCAGTAAAAACAATTCGATGTGGTTTTTCAATTAAGTTTGCTGGAAATGAAAAATAATCCATATCAATTGGAATGGGTACAATTGCCAAGTGTTTGGGTTGATAATTTTTTTCAATGAAAGCTGCATCTTCTTTTGATAAGGCGATTACCATATCAAATTTCTGGCAGTATTTTTTTTCAAATTGATAATACCGTTGTGCCTCTCGCTGTAGGTAATATTTCTTAAATTTATTAGAGGCAATTTTTACTTGTCTTTGATAAACCAAAGACCGGATATCATGCATTACTAAAAAAGAAGTGCAAGATGAAGGAGCATAATCAATAATGGATGCTGCATTGCTTTGAATAACGATAATTGCATCCCAATGATTTTTTTTAAAAGCTTCGATGAATTGTTCAGCCATTAAATGAAAAAGTGGACCATTAATAATTAAATCTTTAGGATTTTTGGAAAAAAATTGCTTTATTCTGAAAATAATTTTCGCCATCGAATGAAGTAATTTTACAATGAAGCTAATTGAGTTCAGGTGGGTCTTGATTGGTGAGAAAAAAGGTTGGATCGCATGTTGTTTAAATATTTCAGATTTTTCAATATCTTGCTGGTTGTGAAGTAAAGAAATTAAACCAATCTTTTTAATGCGTTTGGCCAATTCTGTCGTATTTAAAAATTCATGCGCAGCGCTCCCAGGAAAAACAGGTAAATCAGTATTATAAATAAGCACTTGCAAGTCATTTTCTGGAGATGTAACCGAAATCATGATAAAACCCTTAAAGCTTGGTTACCCGTCTAATTAATAATCATATAGTGGCAATACTATACGGTAAAATACGTTATTTTGCTATCTTGCAACATAAACGTTATGTTCATATCCTTTGAAAACATAATGACCAAAATAAGAAAAATGTTGCGTCGTATATTGCGCTAATTGTGGTCTAAAATACGCAATGGATTGTATCCCAGGGAAAAAAGCTTGTTTTTTATCAGGAAATTTACCCACTGTTAAAATCACCACATTACTGGCTTTTAAACTGGCTAGAGCTTGCTCTTTTGAAAGAGGTGAAAACAAATCGCTACCCATTCTTTCGGTTAATATTGTTAATAATTTCCCATTTTTTTCATAATATAAAGTTATGAAACTGCCATAATTAAGATAATCTGTGACAAAATCCATCGATAATTTAATATCAGACCAATGATGCTGAATAGCATAGTTTCCAATATTTTCATAAAGTTGGGTAATATTGGCAGAATCTTTTAAAGTTTGATCCTTTTCTCGGTGTATGACATATGCTTGCCATTGATAAATTAAGCCTAAAATCAGTATAAAAGAAGCCACAATATTTAAAGGTAACGGCCAGTAAATCGTCAGAGGATAAGTCATATAAAAAAATAATGAAACAAGTAATAACAGTAATGGAATACCAACAATTCCACAAACAACGAAAGAAACAACCGGGTCAAGCATTAAAATTAAAATAGGACAGGCTATTAATAGTAATAGAGTAAATAAATCCATCATTGTTATGGGTCGATATAAAAAATAATTTTTTTTAAAAGAAATGATTTGTCTTAATATTAAAGTAAGAAAAGCAAAAGCGATTAAAAGCTTAATGGCAATTTTTCCCATATGGCCTATATGTTGATTTTTAATAACAGTTGGATAAAATTTAATAAATTGCCAAATAGAATGATGTGCCACACTTCTAAATTGTTTTTCTGATAAATGACTAATAACATAATATTGATAAAGTTCATTTCCAGTTATTATAAAACAAGGCACAATAAATATTAGTATAATACTAAAGAATATTAATAAATTTATTAAACGTTTTTTTGCACATAGTTTATCTTGAATATTTTGGCGCAGCCTATAAGAATACGTAAATTGTATTACTAAAAAGCAAGCAATTGGCAATAAAAAAATAAAAGTAATAAAGCGCAATAAAATTAATAAAACAACAGTTAAAGCAAGATAAATTACCCACTGTCTTAATAAAAAATTTTGCGATAGTAAAAAAAGGCAAGTTAAAATTCCATATAGATTAAATGCCAAAAAATCCATGCGAAAATCAACAATCCCTCCTGACCAAAAAGGGGTGTTGAGTGTCAAAATTAATCCAAGTAAAATGAAGCTATAAGAATAACTGCCAAATAGTTTTTTTGCGGTAAAAAAAACTGTGATTTGCATAATGATAAAATACAAAAAATTGGGTAACAATGCGCTGAATCTGTTTGCACCTAGTATAAAAAAAGAAAGCAAAGCTTGAAGGGGAAATAATATACCAGTTGGTAAGATATCACCAGGTAAAAAAATCGTGTGAAATCCAGATGTTTTAATATTTTCAAATAGATGATAGACCAGTAGTAAATAAGATGTTTGATCATAGTTTGCTGGATAAAAGTTAATAATTTCATATTTGACAAAACTTTTAAATAAATAATATTGAATTAAACATAGACTCAATAACGAAAGAAAAATAAGTTTATTTGAATTAATTTTAATGTTCATGAAATAAACCCAATATAATCTACTTTGGCAGCAAAGTCTCTATAATCTACACTACCATAAGATTGCGTTTTTGAGAAATGTAGTTCAATTTTATTTCTGGTAGGATTTTTATCAGTGGGGATTTTTATCATAAATTTTCCGACAGTCAGTACTTTATTCATGATTTTTTTGCCATTAAGATAAATAGTTAATTCAGTTGTAAAATGATTATCTTTTATTAATGGCACGTTTCCTTGAATAAGTAATTTATTCTGTTTTTCGGTTTGAGCCAATACTACAAATGAAGCATTGGATAACCATCCATCTTCAAAAATACCTGAATATTCAAGGTTGGGATTGCTCAAATCTGCTGGAAAATGTTCGATATGCGAGGGAGCCTTCATTTTTTGATATTCTTCATCAGAAATAACGGAAATATTTCTGGCGTAAGTTATAATATAACGATTGTCACGAGGGATACGTTTTCCGTATAAATTCATTAAGCCAGTGTATACATTGGGCGTTAACTTAATTGATTTTCCAAGATCAATAAGCAGGTAGGGTGCATGATTAATTTGTTGTGATTTAATAACAGGCGAAAAGACACGAGCAGAGCCTGATCCAATTATTTGGAAAGATTTGCGTTTTGTTCCTTCAATCATAGCATTGGGTAAATAATAAGTGTTTCTACTTCCAAAAGAATTAGTTATTTGCAATACCGCACGTATTTTATCACTTGGATTAATAACAGAAAATAATAAATATTGTCCGATCCCGGCCAGCCCTTTTTTAGGGTAGAAATAATCTTTTTCTAAATTGTATAAGGAAATATTTTTTTCTCGACCACCATAGTATTCTTCTCCTAGTGAGGAGCTGACAAATAATAATAAATTGGCTGCTTTTTTCCAAGGAATGACTAGAAAATTTTTATCAGTTTCAGGGAGTTGACTTCTATTAAAAATATTTCTATTTGCTGATGATAAAAGTATTACTGTATTAGGAGATGGATGATTGGCCAAAGTCAAAAATGCATCTGTTATGAAAGGCTTGTCAGGATTATGCAAATAAAAATAGGCATCCATATATTGGGTTGATATTTTTTTTACCAAATATTCAGCTGTTTTTTCTGTTTGTGGAAACCATTGACTGAATGAGGAATAATTTTTTTTGCTAAACATATAATAATAACCCCAAAAAAAATTATTTGAAGGAAAGCTAATAAATTTATTAGTCGCGCTCAAAGAAATGAGCTTGGCTAATACAATATTTGGTGTTGCTATAATAACTGGAGTGTGATTAGGTATAGAGTGCATTATTTCTTCTAATTCATCACTCATATGTGTCATTGATGCATTTGTAACCGCAACATATAATTGCCCTAATTGACCATGACTGAAAGCGACATATTCTTTTTGACTTTTCCAAGAATAATAACAAAGAAGCACAATAACTAGTATTCTTACAGAATTTTTTGGTATTAGCCAATAAATAAATATGACAAGTACGCCGATTAAAGCAGGTTGTAGATACATGGCTAATTTAAATAATGTAAATCCAACATGTTGAATAAAAAAATATAAAGTGATTATGAACATTACAAAAAAAACTGTTGCAATCGGAATATTTTTTATCATCTGATAGATTGCACTTAGGAAAGTGATAATTAGTAAAATTCCTCCACAAAAAATTGAGCGCGATAACCAAGGCTCACTGGGTAGAAGTGCAATGACTTGTAATCCCCATATATCTGCTAGTCCATTCGGAAACAGAAAATAGGGAAAGATGTAATTAGTATTGCTCATTATGCCTTCTAATACTTGTGTATGTATAAAACTAATAATATTTATCCAGTATTGATTTAAAGCAAAAAGACAAATGCAAATAGAAAATAAAGTGGTTAATACAAATTGCTTATTAGGGCGCCATCCTTGAAAAAATAATATGCTTAAAAAAAGTAATATAGAAATAAATAAAAATCCTGCAACTTCTGGATAGAAAATCAAAAGTGCCATAATTAATAAACTTATTAAGGAACTTTGTTTTATTATATTATATCGATAGTGCTGAGTATAAGTTTGTAATAAGATTGTCGAGCTACTTAATAAAAGTGCTATTCCTCCTACTTGTGCAATAAGTTGATAAATGGTTCCTAAGGTATTAACAGCAGAGAATGCAAGAACAATCATAGTGGTCAATGCTATATTTCTAAATCGCTTAGATTGGCAGACTAAAGCACCTGCTGCGCTAATTAAGCAAAGATGTAAAGCCATGATGAGAGGCATAAATATCTTAATAGGCATTAAATGAGTTATCGCGCTACAAAAAGCTAATAGTAAATCTGCGCCAGGTCGGATCATTCGCGGAACTGTCATAAACCAGTAATAAAGGCTTATATCTTGATTATATTTTAAAGCTAATAAATTAGGTGTTTCATTATAACCATGGTGTAATAATCGCAAGGCAGAAAGACAATAATTAGTCATATCATCATTGCTATAGCTAATCCAATTAAATCCATATCGTAATAAAGGAGAGCCAGTTAATAAGAATGCCCCTAGTAAAACAACTCCAAAAGGCAAATAATAACGAAGTGGAAAGTAAGGCTTAGTCTTAAATAATAATAAAAAAGAAAAGCCCAATAAAAAAATAGTTTCTAGTAAAGCAAATTGACTAACAGGTAAACCTATACGGCTTAGCCAGAAAGTAGGTAATAAAGTGATGACCATTCCAATAGTAGGCGATAATAAGGCATTTTGCAGCAGATGACGTTGTGTGCGCACCAGGCTTAAAAAAGCATAACCGATTACCATCCAAAATAAAAAAATAATAATCGGTAGAATAAATGCTGCAATTGAAAGTTTTTCCATGTTGTGTTTGTCTCTTTTTTAATATTTTTAATATTTTAATAATGTAATAATTTAAACCGATATAATACATGATGAATAACATGTCTAAATAAATAAGAACGAATCTCAGTTTGCACTTCATACTGAGAAATTTTTCTACCATGTATACTTTCACGGATTCGTTGCATTTCTTCAAAGCCCATTAAGTTAATCTGCGCTGAGGTTTTTTGATGCGCATGAATACGAAAAGCGCCTAAAAACCGTGGTAAACGGAAGAATTTGGCGCCGGTTTCTTTAAAACGTAAAATCAAGTCCCAGTCCATGGCAAAATTAAATGTTTCATCAATTTCTCCACCTATTTTTTCCCAAGCACTTCTACGCCAAAAAAGTGTTTCTTGTGGGACATAATCGGCCCATGATAAAATTTTCTCATCGTGTTTCGGTAAAATCCAACGACCAATCTCCTGATCCTTTTCATTAATTAAAATACGGTGACCATAAACCACATCGACAGAAGGATTTTTTGCAAAAAATTGTGCAATATAATTGAGACTGCCAGGTAGTAATATATCATCCGAATTAAGATAAGCCATGATTTCTCCAGTTGCGTGCCTGAAACCTAAATTGAGTGCATGTGACTGTCCCTTATCTTGTGTTGATTCCCAATGTTTTAAAACAGGCTGATATTTTTTTAAAATATCTAACGTTTTTTCATCGGAACCGCCATCTTGAATGATATATTCTAAATTTGGATATTCCTGTGTTATGATACTAATAATAGTTCGTTCTAAAAATTGGCTTTGATTAAAACTCGGCGTGACGATTGAAATAGTGGGCAAATTTTTTGAAGATGACTCACGAAAATAATTTCTTGGAAAGTGTAATTGACGAGGAGGATGTTGTATTAGGGTGCCTAATTTAGGTGTAAAAAAATTTTTAATTCGCATTCTAAATCGATTGATTTTATTTTTTAAAGAATTAATATCTAAAGTCGTCAGCAACCCTGCTTGATATTCAATTAATTTGTCTTTTTGTTGAAAAATGATGGAATATTTATCATTTAACTGTTTGATAGCTTCATTGATCATGCTGAGTGTGATTGCTTCACTACTTTGTTCAAACGTTTTTTGTAGGGTAGCTGAAAATTGCTGTAAATCATTTATAAGTAGTTTGGCATTATAACGTATATTGCTGCTAAATTCTGTATGTAATTCATTAATTAACTCTAATCGTTCTTGGCACACTTTGCGTAATGCATTGGCTTCATTTGCTAATATTTTATTGTGCTGTTTGAAATTTTTCATGACCTCGAGCTCTTTGTCAGCAAGTAAGTCGCGTAATATCTCTTCAGCTTGGGTAAAAATTTCATTTTTGATAAAAATTAAATTCCCCCATTGTTTATTGATAAAGCGAGTTTTATCAATAGAAATTGATTCATAATAATCCATTCGTTTGATTGCGATATAATGATTAAAGCCTAATAATTTAGCTTGTTTGATCAATTTATTTGGATCGCCTTGTTCCCAGCCGGCATAGATGCCAGGCATAAAAAATTCACACATTAATACTTCTGCATCAATTTCACTGGTTCCTTTTAAAACATGTAAATCATTTCCATCGGTGTCTATTTTTATAACACCAATTTTATTTTGAATGATCCCTTCTTGAGCTAAGCTATTTAGGCTACGGCATTTAACTGAAATGGATTGAGTATGTTTAACGCGTTTATCTTTTTTTAATTCATGCAATGAATGAAAATAATCAAGCGGTTGATTCATCAAGTCACAGGCAATATGAAATTCTGCTTCTCGATCGATTTTGTCAATTGCAAAAGGTAAAAATGTAGACGAAGTATTTTTGGTTAAATTTTTCAATATATCAGCATGTTTAGGTAAAGGTTCAAAAAGCGTGCCGTGAAATTTATGTTTCATACATAAACGCGTGAAAGAACCTTTTTCAGCGCCAATATCTAAAAAAGTTTTATTTTTTAGATAAGGTAATAATATTTCAATAATTTTAAAATCTATTTCTTGTTGATGAAGTTCAGTTTTATTATTTTTTAGCATGTTCTATCCTTAAAGTATGCATTTTAAATATCCATTCGGAGCAACAGTAATTAATAGTTTATTTTGGGTTTCATAATCAATAATAAATCTATTATTTTTTTGCAAAAAAGTATCAACAGCGGTATGAGGATTATTATGTCTATTATCCCAAGGCCTATCTACAAAATGCGAATCATCCATCATCTTTATCACGGTATCCAAAACAATTAAATAGCAAGATTGAGTGACTAGCGGTGAATAAAGCATTAATTCTGTCAGTACATGTTCATAAGTATGATTAGAATCTAATATGACCATGACTTTATCTGTTGGTTGTATCAGATGTTTAATTTGTAAAAGAGTATCACTTTCAATAGATGATCCTTGAATTAAGTGTATGCGTTCACTTAAAGGATGTTTTTCTATTGCTTCACGATTATGTGCACGAATATCTATATCGATACCAATGACTCTGCCTTTATTATTTAATAAATGCAGCATGGAGGCATTAAAAATAAGCGATCCACCTCGCGCAATGCCTGTTTCAATAATAATATTGGGTTTTGTTTTCCAAATAATTTCTTGAATAGCAATGATATCTTGTGGATATTGAATAATCGGTAATCCTAACCAATCAAAATGATAAGAATATCGATGACGAGTGGCTTGATTAAACCATTCAGAGGTTAACTGATGCAGTGTTGTATCTTGACCAAGATGACATATTTCTTTTTGCCGTTCTTGCAGAAAGAGATCTCTATCATCTATTGACGTTGTCATGCACACGATTCCTTGTCATGTTTGCCATATATGCCTCTATTTGCTGAAAAACAAGGTGTTTAGCTTTTTTACCCGCATAATAAGCTTGATACCAGTTAATCGCCTCTGAAACAGCCATTAAAACATTCCATCTCGGATGCCAATTTAATTGTTTTTGTGCTTTAGTGCAATTTAATTTTAATGAAGCACTCTCAGGATGATTTTTTTTATTAATCATTTTACATAAAATAGTTTGATTCCAATGATGTGAGATTGCATCAATTATTGCAGAAACAGGGGTAGGTTTAGGATCTAAGGGACCAAAGTTCCAAGCCTCACTAAATTGATGAGGATTTGTATATAATTTTTCAGCAAGTAATAAATAGCCCCATAAAGGTTCCAGTACATGTTGCCAAGGACGTATCGCATTGGGATGGCGTACTTCTAAAGTATTTTTAGTAGTTAATGCTCTGACAATATCGGGTAATAATCTATCGGTCGCCCAATCGCCGCCACCAATGACATTTCCAGCGCGAGCAGAGGCAATCCCTATTTGTTGTTTAGAAAAAAAAGAAGATCGATATGCATGCGTAATGATTTCAGCGCAGGCTTTACTACTGCTATAAGGATCATTGCCGCCTAAAGCATTTTGTTCGTTAAAATAGGTATCCATAGTATTCTCATAGCATTTATCACTGGTGACAATAATAATTGCACGTATTGCAGAACAATGTCTTGCTGCTTCCAAAAGATGCGCGGTACCTAGTACATTAGTGGAAATTGTTTCAATGGGATGTGCATAAGAATAAGGAACTAAAGATTGCGCTGCTAAATGAAAAATAATTTCAGGTTGGTGAGCAGTAATGGTTTTTAATAAAGTAGGATAATCTCTAATATCGCCATGCAAATGTGTTAGTAGCGAGGGTATATCTGCTTCAGTAAAAAGATTAGGCGATGAAGGTGGTGCAAGCGAGAAGCCAATTACATTTGCATTTAAAAGATGTAACCACAAAGATAACCAACTGCCTTTAAAGCCGGTATGCCCGGTGATCAGTACAGTTTTATTTTTCCAAAAATTTACCAAATTTTCCATGGTGCTTTCCCTGTGGCCCAAAGTGTTTCTAATTGATTTTTATCTCTTAGAGTATCCATCGGTTGCCAAAAGCCGCGATGAAAAAAAGCAGTTAATTCATTTTTTAAAACTAAATTTTCAAGCGGTGTTTTTTCCCAGTGTGTTGAATCATCTTCAATATAGTCAAGCACTTGAGGGGATAATACAAAAAATCCTCCATTGATCCAATGACCATCGCCTTGGGGTTTTTCTTTAAATCCCACTATTTTTTGATCTTCGAAGTGAAGCGCACCAAAACGACCCGGGGGTTGCACAGCAGTCATCGTCGCTAGTCGTTTTTTTTGATAATGAAAATCAATTAATTCTTTTATATTGATATCTGATAATCCATCACCATAAGTCAAACAAAAATCATCTTCTAAATACTTGGAAATTCTTTTAAGACGACCACCTGTCATCGTATTTTCACCGGTATCCACTAAAGTGACTTTCCAAGGTTCAGCAGTATTTTGATGCACTTTTACCGAATTTTTATTGATGTCTAAAGTAATATCAGACATATGTAAAAAATAATTCGCAAAATATTCTTTGATGAGATAGCCTTTGTATCCTAAGCAGATAATGAAATCATGAATGCCAAATGTGGAATAAATTTTCATGATATGCCAAATGATGGGCTTTTCACCAATTTCAATCATAGGTTTTGGCCGCAAAACGGTTGCTTCGCTAATGCGCGATCCGAAGCCTCCTGCTAAGATAACTGCTTGCATGAATAAATCTTTTATCATGTAGTAATAAGAGGGACATTATACCTTATTTTTAATTTTTTGATAGAGATTGGTAATGTAGAAATAGATTTTTTTATTTCTGCGTAATAATTATTATTCATGACTAAAATATCGGTTATTTTTGTGGTTTCAATAGAGGATGGTGCAATAATTTTATGTGCAGTCTTTGCAATGTAGCCATTTTGTTTTTTAGGATTAATATCGATTAGATAAGATAGATATTTTTTCTGTGGATCAATCAAATTAGCAAAAGTCACGCCTTTTGCTCCTGCCCCCCAAAGCGCGGTACCCGGTTGAGTCGCTAATTTTTTTTGATAAAAATTTAAAAAATTGACTAATTTTAAAAAATGTTTACAAGATAGGCTATTTGAGCCTGTAGGTGTAATATGCTTTTTTAAGTGACTTAAGTCAGCGATTAAATAAAGATATTGATCATTAAATAGAAATCCAAGCTCAAATTTATCAAATAAAAAGCTTAATGACTGTGCGGTAAAATAATTACAATGCTCATAAAAAATATCCCAAAAAGCAACATGGTTTAAGATCCATGCTAAAGAAGGGACTTCAATATAAATTAAACCACGATAATTAACAGCACTTGCAATCTGATGCAGGAATTCTAATGGATTTTGAATATGTTCTAAAACATGGCGCAAGATAATTATATCGGCTGCTAAATGGGGGTAACGGTCACTAAAATAATCTTTAATAATATAAGCATGACGGCCTTCATAGGCTGGATCAAAACCATGAACATTAAATCCAGCGGCAATTAATTTTTCTAAAAAAAAACCTTTACCGCAGCCGATTTCTATTATTTTTTTGGATAAAAAAGATTTACTTTTAAATAAACTAATAATATTTGCTAAATAGTGTTGAAAGTAATCAGAGTGCGCTTGTTCATTTTCATAATGATTATCATACGACATTAATGATGCATCAAATATTGCATTAAAGACAAATCCACAGGCATGGCATAATCGCAATTGAATAGCTGCAGTGGGCACAGCTTTAGCTAATTTTTCTGTCGTATATACTTTATTTTGAAAAAGCGGTGCATCATAGACGGAATAGACTAGGCTAGTTTGCAAAGATTGACAAAGTGGACAAGCAGTCATTTTGTGTGCTCTTTAGCTATTTGATGCCAAAATAAATAAATACGATCTAATTCCTCTTCTAATGTTTGTTTAGTTTTTAACGAAAATTTTTTAAATTTTGTTAAATCAGGCACAAAACGATCTGTTGATGTTGAAGATAATTCAAAATGTGGCGGTGCCCATTTTTGAAAATAACGTTGATGGATAATTTTGGCAAGCTCTGCTAAGGTAAACTCATGGCTGCTGCCGATATTTAGTTTTCCTTTCAGTGGTTGATGTAAGAGTGCAATTAAACTTTCTGCAATATAATCAATATGGGTATAATTTCGCACGGCACTCGCATTATGAATAATAGGCACTTTACCTTTTAGATAAGTATTAAAAATATAAGGTATTAGACGATTTTCATTTTCATAAGGACCAAATAAATTAAATAATCGTACCCAACAAAATTCAGCATGTGTGGGATGGGTTAATTTCAGTCGTTCAATCAACTCACACGTTTGTTTTTTAGCAAGACCATATAATGTTGCCGGTAAGATAGCAGTTTTGTCTTCATGGCATTCTTCAGTATTTGTGGTATATTCAGCAGAACTACCAATTAAAATCGCTTTTTTGCCACCGGCCGTACTAAAAGCATGATATAACATGGCGCTTGCTGATATATAAGGTATATTTTGAATAGATATCCAAAAAATAGGATGTTCCACAAACCAGGCCAGATGCAATAAATAATCTGCTTTAATTTTTTGAGTTAAAGCAATTGTGTCGTCTATATTTAAAATATCACACGCATGAGAGATGATATTTTTTGCAGAAGTTGGAATAGCTGTGCGACTGATCGTATGAACTTCAAAGGGCATTTCTTTTAGTTTTTCAATGCAGGCTCGCCCGATAAAACCTGAGGCACCTGTGATAAGTATTTTTTCCATTATTAACTTTCCATTGTTGGCAAAAGCCATGTTAAATTTGGCACTGAAAAAGGTGAAATCTCTACAGCAGCCTTTGGCTGATGCATTTCATCCATCATGTAAAAAACTTCGCTATTATCTGCTAAGACTTGATAACCATGAGCAAATCCTTTAGGAATATACAGCATTTTTCCATTTTGTTGAGATAATTCTTCTGCATGCCACTGTTGAAAAGTAGGAGAACTTTCGCGTAAATCAATTAAAACATCCCATATTTTCCCTTGGGTGCAACGAATTAATTTAGTTTCCTGAAAGGGGCTTTTTTGAAAATGCATGCCGCGAATAAGACCTTTTTTTAAATTAAATGACGTGCTGCATTGCAAAAAGTGTGTCACAAGACCTTTTTTTTTAAATTCTTCAATGCAAAAAGTTCTAGCAAAATGTCCGCGTTGATCGATTTTTAATTCAAGCGTAATTAAAAAAGCACCTGATAAAGGAAGTTCAGTAAATTTCATTATTTTATCTCAAGTTGTGGAATAGGTATAATAAATTGCCCACCCATTTCGCGATAAGCGAATTGTTCTTTTAATATTTCCTCGAAAAAATTCCAAGTGAGCAATAAAGTAAAGTCAATTTTTTCTGTGATCAATCGTTCTGGGGGATAAATCGGTAAATAATTGCCGGGTGTATAAAGTCCTTGTTTAGTAGGGCTTTTATCAACCACAAAATCAATTAATTCAGCACCAATACCAAAATAATTTAATAAAGTAGAACCTTTTGCAGAAGCGCCATAGGCTGCTATTTTTTTACCTTGTTGTTTTATAGAATAGAGTAATTCTTTTAAAGTACTTTTTAAATTATTTATTTTTTTTATAAAAGGTTGATAATAATTAAGTGAATGGATATCTAATTTTTTTTCATGAGATAAATATTTTTCTAATAAAGCGGCAGAAGATTGACTTTGATTGCATTCTATCGTTAAGCGCAATGAACCGCCGTGAATAGGGATTTCTATTAAATTTTTTATGATTAAATGATGGCGCGAAAATAAAGCCTCTAAAGCGGTTAAAGAAAAATAATAAACATGCTCATGATAAATAGTATCAAATTCACCCTGTTCGACTAATTTAAGTAAATAGGGAACTTCAATAATTGCTTGACCCTTTGGTTTTAATAGTATTTTAATACCTTGCACAAAATCATTAATATCGGGTGCATGAGCCAACACATTATTAGCATGAATAATATCTGCTTGCATGCCTTCTTTGACTAATTGATTAGCCAAATGGGTACTAAAATATTCACTGATAGTTGGAATATTTTTTAATCTAGCAAACGCTGCAATATTTTTTGCAGGCTCAATGCCCAATATTTTAAAATTTTTATGTAAATAATGCTGCAATAAGTATCCATCATTACTTGCAATTTCAATAATAGTTGCATCTTTTTCAGGTAAATTGTTTAAAACAGTTGCTACTGTTTTTTGTGCCATTTGCACCATGGTATTTGAATTTGAAGAAAAATAAAGATATTCATCATATAAAGATTGTGGTGAAATTGTTTCTTTCAGCTGTACTAATGCACAATGCGTACATAACATCATTTCCAGTGGAAAATGTGGTTCTGTTAAAGATAAATCTTCTTGCTTTAAAAGACGATTAGCAAGCGGCATGTTTCCAAATGAAAAGAGTGGAATAACTTGTTGGGCTAAACAGTTCTTACAATTTGTCATTGGGAAACCTTTAATTTATTTTTACAATGAACAAGGAAATCATAATAACGATCCACATGGGTGCTGATAGCGTAAATAGTATGTGCCATTATTTCTTCGCCAAATACATATAAATATGACCAAGTTTTATCGGATAGTATTTCATCTTTTAGTGCAAGTGATGAAAGACCACAGGCAAGCGCACCCGAATGATGATTAATAGCGATATCTATATTAGGTAAATATTCAAGTGCCATTAGGCGAATCCGCTTATGCATGTCTCGCATAGATTCTGTTGATTGAACTGCAGGTGGCTCTAGTAATATAGTGTTTATTTGCTTAATTAAAGCGGGGAATTGATCCGAGACATTATTTTTTAATAATTGAGCGTGGGATAACCAATCTGTTAATAAATTACGACACTCTGCGAGTTGTTTGGCAAGTGCGATATAGAGGGACTGTGTGTTAAAGGGTTTTACGGGTATGTTTTTTGCTGCCATTTGTTTGTTGCATCTGGCAAAAGTGGCAGCTAAATGATTGATTGAAAGTGGAAGCGTATTAACCGTTTCAGAAAAAAAATCAAAATCACCAAACTCAGCAAAAAATTCTTTGGCAGCAGCTCCCAAAGCTGCATTTGAACCAATGCTATGATCAGAAATACCTCGCACGCTTAAAGGGCGGTTGATTACACGAATTTTTTCACAGACTTGTGTTGAAATCCAAGCAAAAGAATAATCGGGCGCGATGGGAAAAAATAACTTTCCAATCTGTTTGCGATAATTTTCAAAAAAATCACGATTTGCAACACAATTGACTAACTTTGGAATAGGTGCACTCCAGAGGAAATTGAAATGCGCCAATTGCTGATGCTGGTTATTAGCAGGAATATCTTCTATTAATTGATTACCAAAATTAAAAAGCAATAATATATTTTTTAAAGAATGATCATTCCAATCTGGATAATAATAAATAGCATCTTGCCAACTGACAATAGGGGGGGTATCGTGCAGTGCTTCTTTGGCAATAGTTGCCAAGGCAGAAGGCACCAGGGCATCGTCATCACATAAATAAGTGACATATTGCCCCCTCGCTTTTTGCCAGGCAAATTCCCAGTTATCAGGCATAGTCAGGGTTTCATTTGTCTCAAAATAACGTACACGATTATTTGCAAGATTATGCACAACTTCGCGCGTATTATCTTGGCAGTTATTGGCAACGATGATAATCTCATAATCGTCAAATTGTTGATTTAGCGCACTTTGTAATGCATGGGGTAATAAATGGGCGCGATTCCGTGTGGGAATCACGATAGAAAATAAAGGAGACTTCACTGTCATAAATTCAATTCTCTTGTAAATATTTCTATTATATTTCGTTGCTATAAATATAGACTAATATTATAAACTTACCTATACTACTATAGCTTAAGCAAATTTGAGAAGAAAAAAATGGATAAAAGTCAAAAAATTTATATTGCGGGTCACCGAGGACTGGTGGGTTCTGCAATTGTACGTACGCTCAATCAAGCAGGCTTTAATAATCTTATATATAAAACCCATGCAGAACTTGATCTCACGCATCAAGATCAAGTCAATGATTTTTTTGTAAGGCAGCGTCCTGATCTAGTTTTTTTAGCAGCCGCGAAAGTAGGGGGCATTCATGCTAATAATACTTATCGGGGTGAATTTATTTACGAAAATTTAATGGTGCAAAATAATGTTATTACCGCTGCGAAAAATAATCAAGTCAAACGATTGTTATTTTTAGGCAGTTCTTGTATCTATCCTCGTGATTGTATGCAACCTATGAAAGAAGAGTATCTCTTAACCGGGCCTTTAGAATATACCAACGAACCTTACGCTCTAGCAAAAATTGCTGGGATCAAATTATGTGAAGCTTATAACAATCAATATGGGACTGATTTTGTGTCAGTCATGCCGACTAATTTATATGGGCCTAATGATAATTTTGATTTAGAAACCTCACATGTTCTACCGGCCTTAATGCGTAAAGTACATGAAGCAAAAAAGACTTCACAAAAAAGTGTTATTATTTGGGGCACGGGAAAACCTCAGCGTGAATTTTTACACGTGGATGACTTAGCATCGGCTTGTTTATTTATTATGAATAAAACAGGCTTCACTGATATGGTGAATATTGGTTCCGGACAAGAGGTGACTATTCGAGAATTGACAGAAATGATTTGTGAGATTGTCGGATTTGAAGGTGAAATTATTCATGATACCAGCAAGCCAGATGGTACGCCGCGTAAATTATTAGATACCCTAAAAATTAATCAATTAGGCTGGCAGTCGAAAATAAAATTAAAAGATGGGTTGAGACAGACTTATCAATGGTTTCTTGAAAATAAAATATTTGAGAAAGTGGCTAGTTAGTTGCTGGCGTGAAAGAGGAAAATCCGACATGCTCGCGAAGGAGGGGATCCATTCTGAATAAGTGAATTTTTTAATTTCTCGCTAGCAACTAGTCAATGGAGTAACAGATTATTATGATTTTATTTAGTATAAAATTATTTGTTAGAAATTATTTGTTAGTACTTCTGTTTTTTAGTGTTTTAGCAATTTCTATTTTGTCACCTATTGCTTCCAATAAATATCTTCCCTCTAATGAATTGATTATTCATACTGGGTCTATTGTCCAAGCTAAAATGGCTCTAGATCAAGGGCAATTTCCAATAAGAATTGCCCCTTGGCAGCATCAGGGTTGGGGTAATGCGTGGTTTCAATATTATTCACCATTCCCCTATACAATAGCAGGTGCCATTTATAAATGGATTGTTCCAAAAAATCCCTATCTTGCATTAAAATTAATGCTTTGGTTAAGTATAGTATTAGGGAGTACCTATTTTTATTTTTTAATCGCTTGGATGATTCAGTCTGAAGCGATAGCCCTTTTATCAGCTACTGTCTATACCCTATCGCCATATTATATTCTTAATATTCACGCGCGAGGTGATTTTACTGAAGCCATTGCGCAGATGCTGGTACCTATAGTTTTATATTATACTTTACGTTTATTTTTCTGTTGCAAATTTAGTTTATACTATTCAATTCTTACTGCAATTGCATGGTGTATGTTAGCCTGTACTTGCATTATTACCTATGTATACTCTTCTTTTTTTATTTCTATACTTTTGCTATTAATTGGCATTCAAAATCGTCCCTTTCTGACAAGAATAACCTATGTGGGTGCAGCGTATTTATATGGCATTATGCTAGCAGGTTATTATATTATTCCAATAATTTTATTTGAAAAATATTTAAAAATTGATTCACTTTTAAATTATTTTGAACAATATAATTGGCTGACTTCTTTACCGGCATTGTTTTCAATTAAAGCGCTTAGCCCAATGCCTTTGCCGGGTAATAATCTTCTAACCACAGCCAATCTGTATTTTTCCGTAGGATTACCTATTTTATTAGGTACTGGGACGATTCTTTATGTTTTATGTAATCGTTTTCAACAAGTCAATAAAAACGATAGCGATTGGATTATATCTTTATTGCTGGTATTTTCTATGGCATTTATTGCTGTATGGACACCGTTTGATTTTTGGATGTATCTCCCTAAATTTCTGACAGTTTCACAATTTAGTTATAGATTACTAACCGTTGTTATGTGGAGCGGTGCTATTTTATTTGCTTTTTCTTTATTGTATTTATTTCATAATAAATTTGATGCTCGCCATGCTTTTGTAGGCCTTATTATTATTCTTATTAGTAGTGCTTCATGGATACCGAATCAGGCGGGTTCTTTAGAAGTAAGAAATATTATTGCTAATCCCAGTCTAGGTTACGGAGAAAGTCACTTTCTCATTTCTAATAAAGTTATTACTGTGCCGATTGATGCTAGTTTAAAAGTTTTTTCTGTAGAAGATGCAGGAAAAAATTGTACCCATAAGGGTCGGGACACAATATGTAACATTATTGTTGCCTCAAAAAATACTCTTATTCAACTTCCTATTTTATATTATCCAAAACAATTGCATATCACAGCAAATAATAAAATAATAGACTATTACCCCTCACCATATGATTCTTATTTGCTAGCCAGTTTAAAGTTACCACCAGGTCATTATACTATCCAAAGCTATTTTCAAGGGATAGAGTGGGCAAACTGGATCAGTATTCTAGCGTGGTCATTGCTAGGGTTCTCAATAGTGTTTAGTCTGTTTCGATGGGATGGTTTTTTTAAAATAAAATATCTAAAAAAATAACTAGTTAACAATAAAAACGATGCCAAAATTGAGAGAGCTGCCTACTTTTGTATGCTGTGGTTTTAATTCTTGTATTATATTAATATATAACTAGTCTGACTAGTTTCATGAGGAATCAACATGATACATTATTGGCCCCTTCAAGATGCAAAGGCTCGCTTGAGTGAGTTGGTTAAAAAAGCACAAAAATATGGCCCTCAATATATTTCAGTATATGGCGATCCAGCTGTAGTCGTTATTTCACAAAAAGAATATCAATCTCTTACTACTCCAGCAATTTCACTCGTTGATTTTTTTCGTCAATCGCCTTTAGTTGGGCTTCACTTGGATTTATCACGCGATAAATCCCTTAACAGGGACATTGAGTTATGAATTACCTAATAGATACCAATGTTATTTCGGAGTTAGTCAGTGCACAGCTTTACACCATGATATGGCCTTAGTCACACGTAATATTGATGATTTTTCTGATTGTCCCGGATTAGAAATTATTAATCCATGGAATGAATAATACATTTCTGTATTATCTATTTGAGAATGTAAATTGCTGCAATTCAAACAAATGATTATCAACCATTTCTGTAATCAAACTTTCAAAAGTTTTTTTAGGTTGCCAGCCTAAAATATTTTTGGCTTTGGTCGCATCAGCCAATGTGGGTCCTGTTTCTGCACGTCGCATCAATCGATTGTCCGAGATAACATATTTCTCCCACTCCAATCCGACATAAGAAAATGCAATTTCACAGACTTGTCGAATAGTTTTAATCTGACCTGTGCCAATAATAAAATCATCAGGTGTAGGCTGTTGTAGCATGAGCCACATGGCTTCTACATAATCACCTGCAAATCCCCAATCACGTTTGGCGTCTAGATTGCCTAAAGATAATTTTCCTTGATTGACAATAGGATCGCCTTTTTCATTCAAAATAGGGGAGTTTTTTATGCCTAATTTAAGACAGGCTGCTGCATAAGTAATTTTTTGCGTAATAAAATGCATACCCCGTCGTGGGCTTTCATGATTAAATAAAATGCCGCAGCTGATAAACATTTCATAACTTTTACGATAAATTTGCGCAATATGATGCGCGTATAGTTTAGCTGCCGCATACGGATTGGTTGGATTAAAAGGTGTATGCTCATTTTGCGGTGTTTGCATCCCACCGCCAAACATTTCACTCGATGAGGCTTGATAAATACGACACTTAGGTCTTAGTTGTCTAATCACATCAAATAAAATATGCGCGCCTAAACCATTGGTTCTAACGGTTTCAATGGCAAGATCCCATGATTCGCCAGGATAAGATTGTGATGCTAAATTATAAACTTCATCTGGCTGAGATTTGCTAACCGCTTCTTGAATAGAAATAGGATCACTTAAATTACCGATAATATAAGCAATTTTTCCTTCATATTTTTGATTAATGGGTAAAGATGGGTTTTTTCTACATAAACCAAATACGCGATAGCCTTTTTCAAGCAAAAACTCTGCTAAATAAGTACCATCTTGTCCTGCAATACCAGTTATAAGCGCTGTTTTTATCATAATATCACTAAAAAATTAAGGTTATTATTATTAACTAAATAACTTGCCTTTGGCAATGTTAAATAAGAGATTCATAGACTTTAAAAGTATCCTCGGCACATTTTGCCCAGCTAAATTCCTGAGTACGCACAAGACCTTTTTGTATGAGTGCTTGCTGTAACGAGGGTGAAGTCAAAACTGTTTCTAAGCCTTGCGCAATATCCTGAATACTATAAGGATCGATTAAATAAGCTGCCCCACCCGCAATTTCTGGAAGTGCTTTGACATTGCTTGTGAGTACGGGTGTTTGGGAGGCGAATGCTTCAAGGATGGTCAAGCCAAACCCTTCATGTAAGGACGGGTGTGCATAGAGCGATGCTGCTTGAAATAATACTTTTAAATCAGCAAGCTCTACATAATCAAGCCAAATCCCGCGTTTTTTTTCAATTAAGGTTTTGATCGCGCTCATGCTCTCTTCAATTCCCCAACCTGCTTTACCCACTAAAACCAACGGATAGTGTTCTTGAATATCTTTGGGTAATTGTAAATAAGCATGAATCAGTCGCGGCAGATTTTTTTTATGTTGAATAGTGCCTGCTGCTAAAATAAATTGATTGGGTAACTTTAGTTTTTTTAAAACATTTTTTTTATTTTCTTCATCGCATCGATTAAACCAAGTTGGGTCAATTCCTAAATAAACAACGCTAATTTTTTTAGGATCAATCCCAATAAATTCGACAAGTTCCGGCACCATCGCATGAGAAATCGTAATATAATGATCAGCCCAATGCAGCGTTTTTTTTCGCATCCATTTTTTTAAATTGCCTAATTTAATAGTATCCCAATGCCAATGTGCATTATTAAACATAATAGCATCACAAATCGTTGCAACGAGCGGAATATTTTTAACTTTAGGCAGCATATGATCAGTTGCGTGTAAAATATCAATTTTATTTTTCAAATGGGGATAAAAAGAAAAGGGTAGAGGATTTAGTAATGAAGCAACAGTTGAGACAGAATAAGAAAATTTAAAAAATTCTCCATCAGTCAGTTGTGAAGTATTTTTTTTTAAGTTGTTAGGAAATGAAAAAGGTACCACCGCTTTGCCTTTTTCTTGCAGAGAAGTTAATAAATTTTTAGTGTAAGTGCCAATGCCATCAATTTTACCTTGTGCAATAGTCGGTTCAATGGTAGTACAGGTTAAGCCAACTCTCATTCTTGGTGCTCCATAACATGGTTAACTAATTTTTTTATTTTATGTCTAAAGTGTTCTTGCGAAAATAAAGCAGCATTTTTTCTGCAATTCAAAGATGTGAATAAATGGCTATTTTTTTCAAATTCATTGACGGCTGCTATGATCGCATCGACAGTTTGGGTATTAAAAAATAGACCTGTGGGGTTTCGTTCTGATTCTGATAAACCCCGAATAGTTTCTAAGGCGCCGCCTTTTCCAAAAGCGATGATAGGTGTCCCCGCAGCTTGTGCTTCAAGCAGGGTGATGCCAAAATCTTCTTCGGCTGCAAAGACAAATGCTTTAGCGCGTTGTAAATAATCGCGTATGATCTCATTGGATTGAAAACCTAATAATTCAATCTGTGGGCTATTTTTTGCTTTAGACTTAATTTTAGCAAAGTCAGGCCCATCACCGATTACAATTAATTTTTTATCAGGCATTTTTGCGAAGCTTTCAACAATTAAGTCCATTTTTTTATAAGGAACCATGCGAGAAAGCGTAATATAGTAATTTTCTTTTTGATAAGAGTGAGGAGTGAAAAAATCTATATTGACGGGCGGATGAATCACTTCTGCGGTACGTCGATAAGTTTTAAAAATACGTTTTGCAATATACTTTGAATTTGCAATAAAATGATCAACCCCATGTGCGCACCGTAAATCCCAAAGCCGTATTTTGTGTAGAATATATTGTGCCAGAAAACCTTTCAACCCGCGGTTTAATCCACTTTCTTGCAAATATTGGTGTTGTAAATCCCATGCGTAACGAATAGGCGTATGCACATAACTCACATGGATTTGATCGGGACCTGTGATAACACCCTTGGCAACGGCATGTGAACTTGAGATAATCAGGTCATAATTGGATAGGTCTAATTGTTCGATTGCAAGCGGCATTAAAGGTAAATAATGGCGATAATATTTTTTGGCAAAAGGCATTTTTTGAATAAAAGTAGTTTTTATTGGTTTATTTTGAATAAGTTGGCGATCTTCTGGTTTTAAAAAATCAACGATCGCAAATAAATCTGCCTCGGGGAAACAATGGATCAACTCTGTTAAAACGCGCTCCGCGCCCGCAAAAGTGACTAACCAATCTGAGATAATAGCAATTTTCATAAGATTATTTTGTCAAAAAGGGTTAAATTCAATACAATAAGAGTATCAAGAATAACATAATTTGGAAAACTATGCTGCCTAAAGGTTTATTGAAAGAACATTCAGAAATGCTCGCCATGGTCATTCGTATTATGGATGTGATTGCCATTATGGCAGCGGGTATGGCTGCTTATTTTTTAAAGTTTGAGCAATGGGCTTTTTATCAAGATCGGCAATATACGATGGCTTTAGGGGCAGCGGCTATTTTGACGGTGGTGATTTTTTCATTTTTTCAAATTTATGAATCTAGCCGCACCCAGCGTTATTGGCAATATCTTAATAAACTCATTCAAGCTATTTTTGTAGTGTGGATGATTTTAGCAGGACTTGCCTTTTTAACTAAAACGGGTGAGAATTTTTCGCGTGGCTGGTTTATTTTATGGGGTATTTTTTCGTTTAGTTTATTAGTGTTATTTCGTTTTTGTTTATTAATTTTATTGCGAGTGATGCGCACTAAAGGATGGAATGAACGCTGTGTAATTATTATAGGGGCTGGTAAAATAGGCACAGAACTTGCGAAAAAAGTGCAACAAAAACTGTGGACTGGATTTCGTATTGTTGCTTTTTTTGATGATTATGCTCAAGATAAACCAACAGAAATTGCGGGCATTCCGGTGATGCCAACCCCTGCGCATTTGGGTGATTATCTTTTAACTGAAGAAAATATTGATGAAATTTGGTTAACCTTGCCTTTAAAAGCCGAGACTCGCGTGAAGGCGCTTTTGCATGAATTACGTCATCACACGATGGCTATTCGATTTGCTTTAGATATATTTGGCTTAGATTTATTAAATCATTCTATTACGAATTTAGCAGGGTATCCTACTTTAAATTTAAATGCATCGCCTATGGTTGGTTTAAATCGCATCGTGAAAGCATTTGAAGACCGAGTCTTTGCCGCATTAATTTTATTACTTGTCAGTCCCTTATTAATTTTAATTGCATTAGGCGTTAAATTAAGTTCAAAAGGACCGGTGCTTTTCAAGCAAGAACGTCATGGTTGGGATGGTCGTATTATTAATATTTATAAATTTCGAACGATGTATCTACATCAAGAAACAAAAGGGCAGGTCACTCAAGCAACAGCGCAAGATCCGCGGGTCACTCGATTTGGGCGTTTTTTAAGAAAAACGAGTTTTGATGAATTGCCACAATTTATTAATGTATTACAAGGTAAAATGTCGATTGTGGGACCCCGACCACATGCGTTAGCTCATAATGAATTTTATAAAGATTCTATTAAAGCTTATATGCAAAGACATAAAGTCAAGCCGGGTATTACCGGCTGGGCACAAGTGAATGGCTGGCGCGGGGAAACACAAGCTTTAGATCAAATGAAAAAAAGAATTGAGTATGATCTTTATTATATTGAAAATTGGTCATTGATGTTAGATGTTAAGATTATTTTTTTGACGATCTTTCGTGGGTTTATAGATAAAAATGCTTATTAACTCGTAAAAAAATTATAGATAATATAAATTTTTAGCAATTTTTTTTACTTGTAATGCAACAGCATCTGCTGTCTTTTCTCCACCGCTTTTTGCAAAATGACGTGCATCCAGAAAATCATTAGCGACAAAATCATCTCCAATCTGGATTGCGTTATATCCTAAATCGATAAGAAGTTTATGAGTGTACTGAAGAAGGTACTTGTTTTCTAATTGAATTTTTGCAGAAACCTGTGCCAAGTGGTCTGGATTTTCATTTGTAACAACACACAAAATGTTCTGACGAAAAGATCTGGGAAAAGCCTGATCTAGGGTCTGTTTCTCTCTTTCTGCCATCCCTGGCTTTATTCTCAAAGAATACTGAATCATATCAACGCTTCCATCGACTATTCTATTTATAAAATCAATTCCAAGCTGAAAAGAAATAGGATTATTTTTTTGATCTTTTTGAATGCTTTTAAAATCTATAATAGAGTCTTGGGCATCTTTTCGTGCTTGAAAAGGATGGTCATAAGATAAATCATTCCATACAGTAAAAAAGCTATGATATCCAACCCATGTCCATAGTGGCTTGAAAAAAAATAAACTATCCATGAAACTAGCAATATGAGTTTCAAGTCCGCCAGCTGTTTTAAATTCTTGTTTTCGTATATTTAAAATATTTTTCTTTTCAGATTTTTCAAAGTTAAAAAGATGATGGTAATAACCATCCCAAAAAAGATAATTAAAAATAGGTTGGCCATCCACTGAAGCAGGCCCTCCCACTTGACAGGTAGATACAAAAATAATTTTATGATAGTGATTCTTTAATATTCTAAAGGCAACTCCACCAAAATCTGGTAAAGTTGCACTATCAATTGCGTAATTTAACACAGAAAATCGATCGCCTAGTAACTTTTGTAATCGTAAAGACCATAATTCATTTTTATTTTGACCCACTCCTTTAAAAATTGAACTACCGCCAATCAATACTAAAATTTTATTTTTATTAACTTTATGTAAAGCTGTATTCAATAATTCAAAATTGGTTGGAAAAAATTGCTGCTGAGGTTGAATGCCATAAAAAAAACGAGTGAAATGATGAAGTTTGTCATGTCTACTGACTATTATTCCTAATATAATACAAATGCTAAAGCCTATTAATATACCTAAAAAAAATATTTTAGGGGATAACCATTGTCTGATATTCAAAATATATATCCTCTAAAATGCCACATAAATAAATGCTTTTGCAGGGATAGAATATCGATATAATAAATAATGCAGTAAGATGCCTATTATAATACCAAAGGCTAAGTTAGAAAAATTTTTTAAAATAGATGTCATAATTTTCTCTTTAATTTTTTAATAATAAAATGATCATAGTATTAGCATCACTGACAGGATAAAAAAAGTATAACCATCCTATTGAGACAAAAACAAAAGTGATTAACCATGAAAAAGGATAAGTGATGATGGTTAAAACCGGATGTGTTATTTGAATCCGTTTAGGCAAGCTTGTGGTTATGACTAGCCCCAAGCCATGATAAAGACCCCATACGATAAAATGACCTGATGCGCCATGCCATAAACCGCAGAGACTAAAAGCGCAAATGCCATTGAATATTTTTCGGAAAGTTCCATGTTGATTTCCTCCTAAGGGAATATAAATATAATCCCGTATCCAAGAGCTAAGAGAAATATGCCATCTACGCCAAAAAGTTTGTAAATTGCGAGCAATGTAGGGCCAAGAAAAATTTTCAGGCAATGTGATGCCCATTAATCGTGCAAAACCAATTGCAATATCACTATAACCGCTAAAATCAAATAAAATACGCATACTAACAGCTGCAACAAAACACCAGCGTTGTTCAATAGTCAGATAAGTAAATTTTGGATACCAAAAATCAATATAGCCAGTTAAATTATCCGCAATAAATAATTTTTTAATAAGCCCCATGGTAATTCTCATTAATCCTAATTGAATATCAACCAAATTAATTTTTTTATATCCAATCGATAAATTTACTAAGAAATCATCAAAACGTTTAATAGGCCCTGAAACGACAGAAGGCCAAAAAATCGAAAATAAAATAAAATCAATTGGGGATTGAATGGGCGTTTTTCCTTTTTGTAAATCTGCCAGATAATGAATAAACTCAAATATAAAGAAACTAATCGCGAGAGGAGGTGCTGCTGGCAAAAGAGTACTTTGAATTTGTTGTAAGGCTGCTTGACTCCATGCAATGGAAAAATAGCTTACTATTTGTGAAAAAATGAAAACTGTATATTTATAAAAAATTAATATTCCTACGCAAAGTAATATAGAAAAAGTTTGAATTTTTTTATTTCTCGATAATCCTGCAAAATAGGTATTGATCCCTAAAAAAATAATGGGTAAAACTCCGGCAGGTCCTGCAAAATGAAAATGAAATGTCATGGAAGCAATGAGTATTGTAAATTTTCTGAGATAGGGTATCGGACAAAACCAATAACTTGAAAAGAAAATAACAGAAAAAATTAAGAACCAATAAGATGCAAACATTTTATCATCCGTTATATATGTATAAACTAACTAAAGCGTCGCTAAAATCAAGCTTTTTACTTGCTTTACCGCAACTGCCCAATTTAATCGCGTCTTATATTCATTAAAAGCAGAAAGCGATAATTCTTCGTAGCGTGCCTGATTTTTCATTAAATCTAATATATATTCACAATAGATATCTATTTTGGTATCTAACGGAAAAGTCATGCCATTGATATTGTCTTTTATAATAGTTGGAATGCCACCCACATGTGAGCTTAAACACGGTAAACCAAAGGCATTCGCTTCACAAAAAACAATGCCATAAGCTTCTGCCCGTGAGGGTACAAATAAAAAATGTGACTCGCAAAGTAGCTGGGATATTTTTTCAATGCCTTCAGGTGTGCGTTTTGAAATAAAACCATGGCATTTAACAAATGCTGGAATAGCAATATTTTTAGGGGGATAGGAACCTACAAAATTAAGTTCAATATCAGTTCCTAATGCTTTTAATTTTTTTGCCACATCAAAGACAATATCGCCACCTTTTCGTTGCCAATGTTTGCCAATAAATAATAATTTAATTATTTTCTTTGAGCGATTTTTTACAATATGCTGAATATCAGCAAGTGTATGCTCAGATTGTATATTTGCACCAAAAGGCACTACCTTGACTTTATCTTTATGCGCTCCATAAATTTCAATTGCAGTTCTTGCCGCCCAATGAGATGAAAAAATCGCAAGCTTGCAACGCGATAAACATGCTTGGGTGATTTGGTTACCTTGTAAGATTGAATGGGCTGAATGATGAATAAAATCAGGATAAAATCCTAATAAACTCGCATACAGTGCATCTGTCCATAAAACAAGAGGTATCTGACAATCAAGATAAGCAATCGGATTAACTTGTGGCGCAATGATGGCCTGACTGTTTGATTCACGTATTAATTTTTCAACTTGCGAAGAATAATATTTGGCAGCAATAATATTAAATCGTGGACTTTCTCGTTGCTGTACTAATTTTTTTAAAAATTGTATTAATTTAAAATAAATCGGTAAATGCCGCTTTAAACCGCCAATTAATTCAAGCTCAATCTGTGCTTGAGTCAATCCATTCGACATATAAAAAGGCGTTCCAGACCAATTATCAATATTTTGCGCATCAAATGTTGTGGCAAAGGTTAATTTCATAACAATGCCTCACATTGCTTAATGAGCGGAAGCTGCCAAAAAGTGTCAGAGAAACGATTGATTGAAAAGACTTCGATCGCACGGTTATAGCCTTGTTCGCCTTGTTGCATCCGTTCAGTATGGTTCATGTTATAAAGTTCCAACATTTTTTCAGCAAGAATAATGGGATTTTTAGCTTCAATCAAAATACCTGTCTGTCCTACGACTTCTGGAATACCATGAATATGATTGGCTATAATAGGTATTTTGGCAAGCATCGCCTCTAATAAAACTCGACCAAATGCTTCTTGAATAGAGCTTAAAATAAAAATATCTAAAGCTTTCATTAAACGAAATGCATCGGGTATAAAGCCTGGCATGATCACTTTATGGGTTAAATTAAGTGACTCAATTGTTTGTTTTAAAATAGTTCTTTCTTCGCCTTCTCCTAAAATAACTAATTTTGCTTTTGGACAGAGCAATTCAATCGCTGCAAAAGCTTTAATTAAAGTTAAATGATCTTTTGCTTTAGCAAGCCTGCCTATTGTACCAAAGATAAAATCATCTTTTGATAAATGTAACTGCTCACAGGCTTCTTTTTGATTAAGTAAAGTAGGTTCCATGCGTTCATGGTCGATTGCATTATAAAGTGTTATAATTTTTTCAGCAGGTATGCGCCAAATATGTCGTCGCATATTATCGCGTACTGCATTTGAAACGCCGGCAAGAATCATATTTTTTTGCCATAAAAAAGCGACACTTATTTTCCGTCTTATTTTTTTAAAAACATTTAATTCATGCATAATAAAAATAGCTGCAGGAATCTGACAAAATTGCGCAACACATAACATAACATACATGGGTTGATAGCGATGACAAATCACTAAATCAAATTTTTTTTGCCGATAAAGATATAACATTTTTTGAATAGCAGCAATTTTTAAACCACGCGTGGATTTATTTTTTTCTCCTAAATAAATAACATGGTCGCTTAAATGTTTTTTCGTATTTAATTTATCAGGAGCACTTGCAAGATAAACAACAGTGACTTCAAAAAATTCTTTAGCAAAAATACGGGTGTATTGATTGCTGATATCAATAAATTGTGTCGCATCCGTGTGACCGAAAATCAGTATATTTTTTCGCATTTATGCATCCAAGCTTACGTCTTGCAAAATATCTGCCGCATTAAATGATACTAAACTTTGCTGTAAGCGGCGTTGACCTTTATTGATCGCTTTTTTTGTGGCACCCAAATCGGGGTTAATCACCATGGTTGCATGATTAATATGGTCCATATAGTGTAACAAAGTCTCTGAAGGTAAAAATATCATACGATAACCATTGGTGACTAATTTTCGATGTAATACTTTTCCTGCAACGGATTCACCCTCTGAAAACCCGGTTTGATATTTTCGTAATAATTCTGTGCGATATAACGCACAATGACTGCGTAAATAAAAATAATTATCACCCACCCCTTCTAATGCATGATCTTTTTTACCAATCAATTGATAATATTTTTTTTGAAAAAAATATTCTACTGCTTTAAACAGACGACGCCAAGCAGGTTTTGCTTCTAATTTCCAAGAACCCACTCCGCCTATTAAAGGATCGCTTTCTATTTGTTTTAATAAAAAAGATAACCAATCAGGATGATGCACCAGCGTATCCGTATGAATCGAGAGTACAAAAGGGGTTGTCACTGCTTGTAACCCAAGATCTAGCGCACGAGAATGCGAAAGTGGCGGTGATTCACCAGGAATACTCTGGCGTTCAATGAGCTTAATCCAACGAACTGTGCGTAAATATTCTAACGAATCATCTTGCGAATCATTATCAATCACAACTACCGTTGCAAGATTTAAATCAGTATATTTTCGAATAAGTCTTAGACAAAGTTTAGTTAATTCAACTGTTTTGAAGTTGGGAATTAAAATTGTGACTTTTTGCGTTGTCATGTATACTACTCCGTTTTAAAAATCAGCTGTTTTACTAAAGCAGCATTTGCATATTAAATGCTAAGTAATAGCATTTTGTAAAGGATATCATGAAAAAAAAATTAACAAGAAAAGGTATTTTATTAGCAGGGGGGCATGGGACGCGATTTTATCCTGCGACACGTAGCATTTCTAAACAATTATTACCCGTTTATGATAAACCTATGCTGTATTATCCTTTATCTACTTTAATGCTGGCTGGAATTCAAGAAATTTTACTGATTACCTGGCCGCATGAAATTGAATTATTTCAAAAATTACTAGGCGATGGCTCGCAATGGGGTATTCACTTAGAATATACTACGCAAGTTGCTCCACGTGGGATCGCAGAAGCTTTTATTTTAGCAGAATCGTTTATTAATAATGACTCGGTGTGTTTGATTTTAGGTGATAATATTCTATATGGGGATGGGATAGCTGCTATTTTGCAAGAAGCTAATGCATCAGAAGAAAAGGGCACTATTTTTGGTTATTATGTGCATGATCCTGAGCGATATGGGGTGATTGAATTCGATGCTTTTGATCAACCCATTAATATTATTGAAAAACCCACTCACGCATCGTCTCATTATGCTGCCATTGGCCTTTATTTTTTTGATAACGAAGCGATTGAAATTGCTAAATCATTGACCCCTTCAAATCGAGGGGAACTTGAAGTGACGGATATGAGTCGTTATTATCTACAGCAACAAAAATTAAATATTATTAAATTAGGCCGAGGCGTTGCATGGCTTGATACCGGGACGCCGAGTTCGTGGCTGGAAGCTTCTAATTTTATACAAATTTTAGAACATAGACAGGGCTTAAAAATCGGGTGTCCTGAAGAGGTTGCCTTACGCATGGGGTATATTAATAAAGCGCAGTTAATTGAATTAGCAAAGCCTTTATTAAAAAGTGGTTATGGCCAGTATCTAGAACAATTGGTGAAATAAATGCAAATGACTCAAGGTGAATTATCAGGGATTGTCATACTAAAACCACAGGTGTTTCATGATGAACGTGGATGTTTTTATGAATCTTATCAAGCAGAACGTTTTGCTAAATCTATGCTTCCAGAAAAATTTGTGCAAGACAATTGTTCTCGTTCGCAAAAAAATGTATTGCGTGGATTACATTTCCAAAAAGAATACCCACAAGGTAAATTAGTATTCGTCACTTTTGGTAGTATTTTGGATGTGATGGTTGATATTCGCTTAGGGTCGCCTAGTTTTGGTAAAGCAATGGCGCTTGAATTAAATGATCAAAACTGTCTGCAAGTTTATATTCCGCCTGGTTTTGCCCATGGTTTTTGTGTTTTATCTGCAAGAGCGGATGTTACTTATAAATGCACTGATTTTTACTCACCTGCGCATGAATGTGGGTTAATTTGGAATGATCCTGATTTACAGATTCCTTGGCCTATCATGATGCAACCTATTATTTCTCCAAAAGATCAAGTGTATTCCCGATTAAAAGATTTTCCAAAGGATCAATTGCCGCAATTTATATGAAAATTTTAATTACAGGTGGAAATGGTCAACTGGCTTATGATCTTAAGACGTTGGCGCAACAAAAAAATTATCACGTCTATGCGCCTGATCGTTATGCGTTAGATATCACAGAGCCTGATAAAGTCATGCAGGTGATAACAGGATTTCAACCAGATGTTGTTATTAATACCGCAGCGTATACATTAGTTGATCGAGCAGAAGAAGAAATGACTTCTGCTTTTCTAGTGAATCGTGACGGCGCACAGTTTGTGGCTGAGGCCTGTCAAGCTATTCAAGCGCTTTTATTACATGTTTCCACTGACTATGTTTTTTCAGGCGATGAAAATCGTCCGCTGAATGAGCAAGATGCCGTTGCGCCGCTTAATTTATATGGCATGAGTAAATGGCAAGGGGAAGAAGCTGTTCGATTGTATTGTGAAAGACATATTATTTTAAGAGTCAGTGCTGTGTTTGGATTGCATGGACATAATTTTGTAAAAACAATTTTACGTTTAGCTAAAGAACGTGATTATTTATCGATTGTTGATGATCAAATCACTTGTCCGACTTCAGCTTTTTCTATTGCTGAGACTTTATTAGCGTTAACCAATGCTGCAACCTTTGGTACTTTTCATTATTGTGGCAATGAAGCAATGAGTTGGTATGACTTTGCTAATAAAATTTTAGAGTTTGGGTCAAATCAAACACCCATTCGCCCCCTACGGAGTGCTGATTATTTTACACTTGCAAAACGCCCACGTTATTCTGTATTAGATTGTCAAAAAATATTAAATACTTTTGGTATTAAACGACCCAATTGGGAATTGGATTTGCAACAAGTGATTCATGGATTATTAGTTAATGCGTAATATATTAGTGACAGGCGGCGCTGGGTTTATTGGCGCTAATTTTGTGCGGCATATATTAGCAAGTGATGCTAATAAACTATTATTAGTTAATTTGGATTTATTGACCTACGCGGGTTCTCTTGATAATTTACAGGATGTATCTGATCCACGGCATATTTTTGTGCGAGGAGATATAAAAGATACTGATCTCATCATGCGTTTATTGCAAGAATATCAAATCGATACGATTGTACATTTTGCTGCAGAAAGTCATGTGGATCGTTCTATTTCAGCGCCGCATTGTTTTATTGAAACCAATATTTTAGGGACGTTTACTTTATTACAAGCCGCTCGACAGTATTGGTTGCAACAAAAAAAATGGGATGAACAACACTGTCGATTTCATCATATTTCAACAGATGAAGTGTATGGCTCTCTTCAATTAGGTGAGAAAGCGTTTGATGAAAAAAGCCGCTATGCGCCTAATTCACCTTATTCAGCAACTAAAGCAAGTTCAGATCATTTAGTGCGTGCTTATTATCATACTTATCAGTTACCTATGACGATGAGTCATTGTTCTAATAATTATGGGCCTTATCAACATACAGAAAAATTAATCCCAACTATTATTCGAGCTTGTATGCATAATCAAGCTATTCCTATTTATGGCGATGGTTCTAATATTCGAGATTGGCTTTATGTTGAAGACCATTGTCGTGGGATTGTTGATATTTTACAACATGGAAAAGTGGGCGAGACTTATAATTTAGGCGGTCATTGCGAAATGAGTAATTTGTCTCTTGCTAAAGAAATTTGCGCTCTTATGGATAAGTATTTTCCTAAAAAAAATTTATATCAAGAGAATATTCAATTTGTGCAAGATCGCCCTGGGCATGATTGGCGTTATGCAATTGATAGTCATAAAATTTTTCAAGAATTACATTGGCGTCCATTGGAGTCTTTTGCCAGTGGTTTAGAAAAGACTGTGCGATTTTATATAGGTGATATCCACAATCAAGACAAATTATGATACTATTCATTCAGTTTACGGAAAAAAGAAAACGGTGATAACAGCATGAAAGTCACAAAAGCTATTTTCCCGGTAGCAGGCCTTGGGACACGATTTTTGCCAGCGACAAAAGCAAATCCTAAGGAAATGATGCCAATTGTTGATAAACCACTGATTCAATATGCAGTGGAAGATGCGATTGCGGCAGGTATTACCGAGCTTATTTTTGTTACCAGCAGCAGTAAACGGGCGATTGAGGATCACTTTGACTCTAATTTTGAATTAGAATCTAATTTATTAGAACGAGGCAAATTTGATTTATTAGAAATAGTTCGCAGCATTCTTCCGAATGGTGTTTCTTGTGCGTATGTTCGACAAAAATCTCCACGCGGGTTAGGGCATGCTGTTTTATGCGCGCAACAACTTATTTCTAATGAACCTTTTGCCGTTGTCTTAGCAGATGATTTAATTGATGGCGGAAAAAAAACTTGCTTGCAACAAATGATGGATGTGTTTCAAGAAACGCAATCCAGTGTGATTGCGGTTGAAAAAATATTACCGCTTGCCAGCAAAAAATATGGCATTGTGGATGTGATTCCAACGCAGAATCGATTGATGCCTATTCGTGGGATTGTTGAAAAACCCCATCCAGACCAAGCGCCTTCTAATTTTGGTGTCGTCGGACGTTATATTTTAACGCCTGCTATTTTTCCTTTATTACAAAATACCACGGTTGGTTCTAACAATGAAATTCAATTAACTGATGCAATTGCCGCTTTATTAACAACAGAATCGATCAATGCCTTGCAATTTTCCGGCATTCGTTATGATTGTGGCAGCAAATTAGATTATTTACGAGCAACCATTGCGTATGCATTGAAGCATCCAGAACTTGCGACAGATTTTTCATTATTACTAAGAGAATTTGCAGAATGTATAGTTTGATTCGCAAAAATCATACGGTTTATATTTTTGCAGCGATTATTAGCTTTTTATTTTCTTATGCTATTAATCATAATAATTGGGTGATCAATCCAGATGCTGTTTGTTATTTAGTCTCTGCTTCTACCTTGCAACAAGGATTGCAGACAGCCATGAATATTTGTGGCCAAGCTAAATGGCCTTTTTATTCTATATTAATTGCAAATATTCAACAGGTGAGTCATTTATCTTTTTTGCAGTCGGCCTATCTTTTAAATAGCTTTTTAACTTGCGCCACTGTGCTTATTTTTATTAAAATTGTTTCATTGTTGAATGATTTATTAAAAATAGAAACAGGCACAAATAAGCTTAGAATATTATGGTTTGCTGCACTAGTTATTTTATTGGCAAATAAGTTAAATGTCGTTCGCCCGGATATTATTCGTGATCACGGCTATTGGGCTTTTTATTTATTATCTATTTTTATGTTATTAAAATATTTTAACAAGCCCCATTGGAAAATCGCATGCCTTTGGAGTATCAGTATTTTCATGGCCACTCTTTTTCGCATTGAAGGGATTTTCTTTTTAATTTTTATGCCTTGGATTGCTTGGTGTGTGCCTGTCCCTTGGGTTGATCGGTTCCGGCAGTTTTTAGCATTAAATACTCTGACAATTTTAGTGGGAATCAGTATTAGTATTTGGTTTTTGCATCATCCGCAGCAACTGTATTCTTTTAAACGCTTAGATGAAGTTTATTATCAATTATCGCATGGTCTGTTATTTTTATCGCAACGTTATTATTGGCAAGGAAATGCTTTAATTACGTATGTATTAGGTCATGGTACCGCAATTGATGGTGCTTATTTATTATTTATGACTCTTTTGGTTTGGTATGTCACAATTGTTTTCTTTAATTTATCTATTGTTAGCAGTGTATTATTCATTTATGCTTTTTATCAAAAAATATTTCCAAAGAAAAATAGAGTATCATGGGTATTAAAAAGTTATATCTTAATTAATGTGATTGTGACTTTAGCATTTTTGGGCGAAAATATGTTTTTATCTGCCCGCTATGTTTTAGCGCTTTCACTGACTTTCATGCTTTGGATCCCTTTTGCCTTAAATAAAATATGGACAATGCAACAACAACGGCATCGAACCTGGCCGTTGACTTTAGTGATTGTTTGTCTTTGTATTTCAGGAATAGGCGGTATTTTTGATTTTGGTTATTCTAAAAAATATATTTATGACGCAGGGAGCTGGATTGCCAAAAATGTACCAAAAAAAGCAGTGGTCTACAGCAATGATTTTCAAGTCATGTACTATTCGGAACACTTTGGTAATCAAATTTTTGTGGCGAGCCAAGCATTAATTACACCGGGTGTTCATGCTATTTTTGTAAAAAATAATTGGAAAAATTTTGATTTTATTGCTTTACGTTTTACTAAAAAAGATATTGATAATAATTTTAAAGTATTAGAAAAAATTAAATGGCAACCTATTGAAGTTTTTCAAAATAAAAGAGGAGATTGCGTGTTGATTTATTCAACAGCGCATTTACAGAATTTAACAGTTGCCATGCAAGAAAAAGTCAAAAAAATGAAATTTAAAAGTTGGACGAATTGATTTTTTAAAGAGACAAAGGGAGATTGACTTGAATATTGCTGTTATTGGAGCGGGCTACGTGGGGCTTGTTACTGCAGGATGCTTCGCTGAATTAGGGAATCATGTTGTTTGTATTGATACTGATTCTAATAAAATAAATGATTTAAAAAAAGGAATGGTGCCTATTTTTGAGCCGGGATTGGCGACTTTAATTCAATCTAATTTATTAAACGGCCGATTGCAATTTATGCATTCGTTAGTCGCTCTCAAAGTGCATCCACAAATTATTTTTATTGCCGTTGGCACACCCAGTGATATTGAAGGCAGTGCAGATACGCAATATGTATTACAAGCGGCTAAAAATATTGGCGAGTATCTTCAGCAATATTGTGTGATTGTTGATAAATCAACAGTTCCAGTCGGCTTGTCTCAGCAATTAACTGCAGTGATTCAAGCTGAACTTAACAAACGTCAGCAAACTTTTTGTTTTGATACGGTCAGTAATCCTGAATTTTTGCGTCAAGGGGCTGCGATTGATGATTTTATGCGGCCTGATCGCATTATTATTGGTATGGGTTTAAATTCTATTATTGCAAAAGAGAGGATGTTGGAATTATATTTACCGATCGTGCGACATCCTGAAAAAATTTATTTCATGAGTATTAAAGATGCGGAAATGACGAAATATGCTGCCAATGCTATTTTAGCCACCAAAATTTCATTTATGAATGAAATTGCGGTGCTTTGTGAACAGATGGGGGTAGATGTTGAAAATGTCAGAATGGGCATTGGATCAGATTCACGTATTGGCAATGCATTTATTTATCCCGGATGTGGTTATGGCGGGTCTTGTTTTCCTAAAGATGTCCAAGCATTAATTAAAATGGCTGAAACGTATGATTTTGACCCGCTGATATTACGAGCGGTGCAAAAAAGAAATCAATTGCAAAAACAATTTTTAGCAGAAAAAATTATTGATTTGTTTGGTCATGATTTGTCGAATATTACAATTGGTGTTTGGGGTTTAGCTTTTAAACCTGAGACGGATGATTTGCGTGAGGCGTCCTCTTTGGTTTTGCTGGAAAATTTATTGGCGCACAAAGCACATATTCAAGCCTATGACCCTGTTGCGATTCAAAAAGCCAGGCAATCTTTCCCACCCTCTTGGTTTAATGCCGATCGATTACAATTAGTTGATCAACAATATGATGCGTTACAGAATGCGGATGCTTTAGTTTTGGTCACAGAATGGAAACCTTTTTGCTATCCTGATTTCAAAAGAATGAAAACATTAATGCGACGTCATATTATTTTTGATGGACGTAATCAATATGATCCGTTGCAAATGAAAAAAGTTAAATTTAAATATTATGGAATTGGACGATAGGTGCTCTAGTTGTATCTAGTTGTATCTAGTTGCTATATCTTAAGAACAATATTTTACCTTTTTTAATTATAATTTTAAATATTGTGCTTTTGTGTTATTATTATTCGATGTTGTTTGATGAAAGTGATATTAGGAATGTTAAAACAAAGAACTTTAAAAAATGTTATTAAGGCTAAAGGAATTACCTTGCATGGAGGTGATGCTGCGGAATTGACTTTGCGCCCAGCGCCTATCAATACAGGTATTGTATTCCAACGTATTGATATTGAACCAGTTTTTGAAATACCGGCCAAGGCTGAGTATGTCGGAGATACGACGCTTTCAACATCTCTTGTTAAAAATGATGTTCGAATAGCAACTGTTGAACATTTATTATCAGCGCTTGCAGGGTTAGGAATTGATAATGCTTATATTGACGTGACAGCGCCTGAAATCCCCATTATGGATGGCAGTGCGGCGCCTTTCGTATTTTTAATTCAATCCGCTGGGATTGCAGAGCAAAATGCAGCAAAGCGTTTTATTCGTATTAAGCGAAAAGTAAAAGTCAAAGAAGGCGATAAATGGGCATGTTTTGAACCATTTGAGGGCTTTAAAGTTTCTTTTACTATAGAATTTAATCATCCTGTTTTTAAATTACACAGCAAAACCGCTACTTTCGATTTTTCGAGTACATCCTACGTTAAAGAAGTCTCGCGCGCGCGCACTTTTGGCTTTATGGCTGATTTTGAGCGATTACGAGCAATGAATTTGGCGCGAGGGGCTAGTTTAGATAATGCTGTGGCTATTGATGAATTTCGCGTCTTGAATGAAGATGGATTGCGTTACGAAGATGAGTTTGTTAAGCATAAAATTTTGGATGCAATTGGCGATCTTTATTTATTAGGATCGAGTTTAATTGGTGCTTTTAGCGGACACAAATCGGGTCATGCGTTAAATAATTCTTTGTTGCGCAAGTTATTATCAAAACAAGATGCTTGGGAATATGTCACTTTTGAAGATTCGGCGAACGTACCGATTTCTTATTTTAAGCCTATACTTGCATTTGATTCGGATATTATACCTGTTTAAATTTGCCATTTATAATTGGTGGATTACGGCAAAAAAACGCCTAATCCACCCTACATTTTAATCCGCGAGGCAATTTTTTCTAAAATTTTGCGTATTGTTTCATCCCCTACTTTTTTTGCGGTTTCTTGTACTTCGTGCGCTGTTTTTGCAGACAATAACGCTGGTTTTTGTTTATTTTTTTTGCTTTTTAGCGCTGCGCTAGGATAGACTTTGCATTGAATATCTTTAATATGCTTTAATCCGTCATATTGTTGTAGTTTTGCCAATAATTCTGGCACATAAAATCGCATTCGTGTCATCCAAGTGGGACTGTCTACCATTAGAATTAATTTATTTTCTAATAAATTGACAATTTGACAATGATTTAATAAAGGATTATCAATCCCCACCGATTCTTGTAAATAATAGTTCCATTGTTTTAATCGTTCTAATTTAGATAGTAATAGACTCAATGATGAGTTATTCTGCTGCAAATAATTTTTAATAGTAAAGTTAGCCATATTTGTTATGTTAACTCACTAACAATTTGACTTTCAATGAAAATTAAGTAATGCTTCAAAACTGTTTTATATATTTTGACGATAAACAAAGTTATGCTAAATCAAATTTTTACTCGCATTTTCGGTAATCGTAATCAACGCGTTTTACGGGGTATGTGGAAGCTTGTTCATAAAATAAATCTCTTAGAAAGCAGTCTGCAAATTTTATCAGATGATGCTTTGCGGGGAAAAACTGCAGAATTTCGCCAGCGTTTCCAGCAAGGGGAGTCACTGGATCAGCTTTTACCCGAGGCCTTTGCTCTCGTGCGGGAAGCCAGCCAACGCGTGCTCAATATGCGTCACTTTGATGTGCAGTTGTTGGGTGGTATGGTTTTGCATGGTGGTAATATCGCTGAAATGCGTACCGGGGAAGGTAAAACTTTAATGGCAACCCTGGCGGCTTATCTCAATGCATTGCCTGGAAAAGGCGTGCATATTGTTACGGTCAATGATTATTTAGCAAAACGTGATGCCGAATGGATGGGGCCGCTCTATAGTTTTTTGGGATTAACAGTTGGGGTGATTGCTCCCAACATGCCGCCACTTGAAAAGCAAGCGGCTTATAAAGCTGATATTATCCATACAACGAATAACGAATTAGGTTTTGATTATTTACGCGATAATATGGCCTTTAGTTTAGCAGATAAAGTACAACGATCCTTGTATTATGCGATTGTCGATGAAGTAGATTCTATTTTGATTGACGAGGCAAGAACGCCGCTTATTATTTCAGGGGCGGCAGAAGATAGCACAGAACTTTATTTAAAAATTAATCAATTAGTCCCGCAACTGAAAAAACAAGCTGATAAAGAAAGCCCTGGTGATTTTTTAGTAGATGAAAAAGCAAAGCAAGTACATTTAAGCGAAGAAGGTCACCAAAAAGTGGAAGCCTTATTTGCAAAGGCTGGCCTTATTGAAGAAAGCCAAAGTTTGTATGATGCAAATAATATTATGTTAATGCATCATTTAAATGCTGCTTTGCGTGCACATGCTTTATATCATCGTGATGTAGATTATATTATCCATAACAATGAAATTGTGATTGTCGATGAACATACTGGCCGCACAATGCCGGGGCGTCGTTGGTCTGATGGGTTACATCAAGCGGTTGAAGCAAAAGAGGGAGCACTTATTCGTCAAGAAAATCAAACCCTGGCTTCCATTACTTTTCAAAATTATTTTAGACTATATGAAAAATTATCGGGGATGACGGGAACCGCTGATACAGAAGCTTATGAATTTCAGCAAATTTATGGCCTGGAAGTCGTGGTGTTACCCACCAATAAAGAAATGATTCGGGCAGATCATGCTGATTTAGTTTTTATGTCTCAAGAAGAAAAATATACGGCTATTGTCACTGATATTAAAAAATCTCGCGACTCCTTCCAGCCGACTTTAGTGGGAACCACATCGATTGAGGCATCAGAGCATTTATCACATTTATTGAAAAAAAATAATATTCCGCATAATGTGTTGAATGCAAAATTTCATGAGCAAGAAGCGCATATTATTGCAGAAGCGGGTCGCCCAGGTGCCGTGACCATTGCAACCAATATGGCAGGACGAGGGACTGATATTGTCTTAGGTGGAAATGTTGAAGCAGAATTAAAAGCATTAGACGCACCGTTAGAACAAGAAATAAAAGAACGCAAAGCTGCTTGGCAAAAACGTCATGATGAAGTTATTGCAGCAGGTGGATTATATGTTTTAGGAACAGAGCGTCATGAATCGCGACGTATTGATAATCAATTACGCGGTCGATCGGGTCGTCAAGGAGATCCTGGTAAGTCACGTTTTTATTTATCTCTTGAAGATAATTTATTACGAATTTTTGGTGGCAATCGTTTAACGGCTATTATGAAACGGATTGGCATGGAAAAAGATGCAGCACTTGAATCACGGCTATTAAGCAATAGCATTGAAAAAGCGCAACGAAAAGTGGAAGCGCATAATTTTGATATTCGTAAACAATTATTAGAATTTGATGATGTTGCCAATGAACAACGGAAAGTGATTTATCGTCAACGGGATGCTTTATTAAATGCTGACAGTATTGCAGAAACAATTGATGGGATTCAATATCAAATTATTGAAGATATCATCAATCAATGGATTCCACCGCAAAGTTTACCAGAACAGTGGAAAGTGACTGAGCTTGAGGATCAATTAAAACAAGATTTTAATTTACAATTACCTATTAGTGCCTGGCTTGAAAAAGAAGATCATTTACATGAAGAAAATCTAAAAGAACGCATTCATCAAGCTGTGAAAGAGGGTTATATTAATAAAGAAAATCAAATGACTGCGTCTGTTATGCGTCAATTTGAAAAAGGCGTGATGTTACAAACTTTAGATAAATCATGGCGTGAGCATTTAAGTGCAATGGATTATCTAAGACAAGGGATTCATTTGCGTGGTTATGCGCAAAAAAATCCTAAACAAGAATATAAACGTGAAGCGTTTGATTTATTTGTAAGCTTACTACAAAGGGTTAATTACGAAGTTATTTCTATTTTGCATAAATTTGAAGTGCGACAAGAAAATGATTTAGTACAACTTGAAATAAAACGTCGCGAGCGTGCACATAAAATTAAGATGGAATTTCATCATGCTGAATTAGATAATGATTTAGAGCAAAATGACTCAAGTGATGCAAATACTGCTGTTGCTGCAGCACCCACTTTCACTCGACATGCCGCCACTAAAATAGGACGAAATCAATCCTGTCCGTGTGGTTCAGGCAAAAAATATAAGCATTGTCATGGCACCTTTAATCAAGATTGATGTCGTTGCTGCAGTTATTTTAAATGACGCGCAAGAAATTTTAATTGCAAAAAGATTACCAACGGCGACTAGCGGTGATCTATGGGAATTTCCAGGTGGAAAAATTGAAAAAGATGAAACACATTTAGCAGCATTATCTCGAGAATTAGCTGAAGAGCTGGGTATTCAAATAACGCATGCGGAACCCTGGATGAGTTTTAATTACGACTATTCTGATCGTCAATTGCATCCAAAATTTTATGCTTATATTTTTTGCCTGAACCACACGGACAGGATTGATTTCGTCCTATTTTAGTGGC
>Ga0207010_1015_pt1 | contig 59313 bp, 44 predicted proteins | sample Alteio_BWMinCont_82_FD_153465 | JGI IMG/M metagenome (GOLD analysis project Ga0207010, IMG submission 153465) | Enriched cells from forest soil in Barre Woods Harvard Forest LTER site, Petersham, Massachusetts, United States -... | ecosystem: Environmental > Terrestrial > Soil > Temperate forest >...
TAAAGGTCTTATTCAGACCTACTGCTTGTTATCTGCCTGACGAAGCCCTTAACGGAATTATCACCGGAAGAGGATAAAATCTCTTAATATTAAGTGCGCTAAGTGGGCAGATAACAATCAATAGGTCTGAATAAACTTCGGCCTCATGGCTTAAAGATCGCTTTAGTGTCATATCCATGCCTTCCGTCCTATACTCGTAATCTTACGATTTTCCGGACTATATAAACCAAAAATTACTAGATTTTAGCCGGTTTTTTGCCAAAATCTTTAAAAAAATGTCCGTTTTCAACAAATTCTAGCGCTTTTATCGCAAAAACGATATTGTTGTAAATGAAAAAAAATCGATTCTAAACCAATGTGAAAGAGTGGTTTAGAGAAAAAGTACAAAAAGGTGTTGCGTTAAATCGCGGATATTTTGTATTGTTGTTTCATCTCCTGACTAAAACGTTTGAATAACGGCTAAGTCAAGAGAATAGCGAATGCCTTAGAGTCTTCGCCAGCCTGTTTTGACAGTATAACAATGACAATGTTCAAGCAAAGAGGCTTTCTTAGGAAAGCCTCGAAACAATAGAGCTTGTGTGGGGCAGGGTAAAACCTGTCGCACTATATAAGGCACCACTCAGCATGGTGCCAAAAATTGTAACCCCTCTATCACACCCCGTGATATGGGTTACTAAATCAACTCATATTTTCAAGAGTTTTTTTTCTGTGAGAATTTGATCTTGGTTCAGATTGAATGCTGACGGCGTGGATGAGGCATGCAAGTCGAACGGTACCTTCGGGTACAGTGGCGGAAGGGTTAGTAATACATGGGTAACCTACCTTTAACTTCGGGATAACGATTGGAAACGATCGCTAATACCGAGTATGGTGGACAACAGACATCTGTAGTCTATTAAAGTGGAGGATCTTCGGACTTCGCGGTTAAAGAGGGGCCCATGGGATATCAGCTAGTTGGTGAGGTAATGGCTCACCAAGGCTAAGACGTCTAGGCGGATTGAGAGATTGACCGCCAACACTGGGACTGAGAACTGCCCAGACTCCTACGGGAGGCTGCAGTCGAGAATCATTTGCAATGGGCGAAAGCCTGACAATGCGACGCCGTGTGAGCGAAGAAGGCCTTAGGGTCGTAAAGCTCTTTCGCCTGGGAACAAGAGAAGCTGGCTAATATCCAGCTAATTTGAGCGTACCAGGTAAAGAAGCACCGGCTAACTCCGTGCCAGCAGCTGCGGTAATACGGAGGGTGCAAGCATTAATCGGATTTATTGGGCGTAAAGGGCGCGTAGGCGGAAATAAAAGTCAGATGTGAAATCCTGGGGCTTAACCCCAGAACTGCATTTGAAACTCTATTTCTAGAGGGTAGGAGGAGAAAACGGAATTCCACAAGTAGCGGTGAAATGCGTAGATATGTGGAAGAACACCGGTGGCGAAGGCGGTTTTCTATCTTATTCCTGACGCTGAGGCGCGAAAGCAAGGGGATCAAACAGGATTAGATACCCTGGTAGTCCTTGCCGTAAACTATGTATACTTGGTGTAACTGGAATCAACCCTGGTTGTGCCGTAGCTAACGCGTTAAGTATACCGCCTGGGGAGTACACTCGCAAGGGTGAAACTCAAAAGAATTGACGGGGACCCGCACAAGCAGTGGAGCATGTGGTTTAATTCGATGCAACGCGAAGAACCTTACCCAGACTTGACATGCACGAGACAGTCCCAGAAATGGGATCTTCCTTCGGGACTCGTGCACAGGTGCTGCATGGCTGTCGTCAGCTCGTGCCGTGAGGTGTTGGGTTAAGTCCCGCAACGAGCGCAACCCTTATCATTAGTTGCCAACATTTAAGGTGGGAACTCTAATGAGACTGCCCGGGTTAACCGGGAGGAAGGTGAGGATGACGTCAAGTCCGCATGGCCCTTATGTCTGGGGCTACACACGTGCTACAATGGGCGGTACAAAAGGCAGCAAAGCCGCGAGGTGGAGCAAATCCCAAAAGCCGCCCCCAGTTCAGATTGTAGTCTGCAACTCGACTACATGAAGACGGAATTGCTAGTAATGGCAGGTCAGCAACACTGCCGTGAATACGTTCCCGGGTCTTGTACACACCGCCCGTCACATCATGGGAGTTGGTTTTACCCGAATCCGCTGGCTCAACCGCAAGGAGAGAGGCGTGTAAGGTAAGGCCGATGACTGGGATGAAGTCGTAACAAGGTAGCCCTACCGGAAGGTGGGGCTGGATCACCTCCTTTTAAGGACAGATTGCCCGTACCCTAGAGGTACAGTAGCGGCAATCAAGGTTGGTCAAGCTCTATGCTTAGTACATTGTCTTTTTTATGCTGTCAAAGACAGCTATATATATAAAATAGGGAATCTGAATCCCGAAATTTATTTGGGGGTTTAGCTCAGTTGGTAGAGCATCTGATTTGCATTCAGAGGGTCAGGAGTTCGAATCTCCTAGCCTCCAAGAGTATACGCGGTTATAGCTCAGTTGGTTAGAGCGCGACACTGATAATGTCGAGGTCCCAAGTTCAAGTCTTGGTAACCGCACCAAATATCTGCTTTATGCAGGTTAGCTATTTTGAAAGTCATAAATTGTTAAGAATCAAGTATTAATCTAGAGGGGTTGAAGTCAAATTCAACCCAAATAGTAAAGAAAAGAGACTTATAAGACTCTTAGGATACAAAGGTCAATGGACACTAAGTCCCATTCGTCCCGCGTCTCCCATCAGTCCTAAATGTCTCTTAAATGTCTTTTTATTTCACTGATCAAAAATCAGCGCTTGAAGAATAATCTTCACACATAGTTAGTTGTAATGACTAACAAATATTAAGTGGCACCAATTTATTGGTGCTATCGTAACTCATTGAGAGTCCTCGTAAGACTCTCAACATATAACTTAATAGCTTGAAAATTTTTGGTCAAGCTTTTAAGGGCTAATGGTGGATGCCTTGGCATCAACAGGCGATGAAGGACGCGATACCTGCGAAAAGCTTCGGTGAGCTGGAATAAAGCATTGACCCGGAGATCTCCGAATGAGGAAACTCAATCAGGGTAATTCCTGATTATCTTTAACTGAATACATAGGTTATTGAAGCGATACCTGCCGAACTGAAACATCTAAGTAGGCAGAGGAAAAGAAATCAAAACAGAGATTCCCATAGTAGCGGCGAGCGAAGTGGGAAGAGCCCAAACCATCGATTTTATCGGTGGGGTTGTAGGACCAGTCATAAAGGATCAGCAAACTTTAGCAGAATACATCTGGAAAGTTGAGCAATATAGGGTGATAGCCCCGTATGCGAAAAAGTGCGCTGGACAGATTGGCACCTGAGTAGGGCCGGACACGTGAAACCCGGTCTGAATCTGGAGGGACCACCCTCCAAGGCTAAATACTCGTTGATGACCGATAGTGAACAAGTACCGTGAGGGAAAGGCGAAAAGAACCCCTGTGAGGGGAGTGAAATAGAACCTGAAACCATTAGCTTACAAACGGTCGAAGGCCTATGCCTGTTTTACAGGAATGGCTGACGGCGTGCCTTTTGCATGATGAGCCAGCGAGTTACGTTTATTGGCAAGGTTAAGGGATTACGTTCCGCAGCCGAAGCGAAAGCGAGTCTTAAAAGGGCGTATAGTCAATAGGCGTAGACACGAAACCAAGTGATCTATCCATGATCAGGTTGAAGCAAGGGTAACACCTTGTGGAGGACCGAACTAGTACCTGTTGAAAAAGGTTTGGATGAATTGTGGATAGGGGTGAAAGGCCAATCAAACTTGGAGATATCTTGTTCTCTTCGAAATAACTTTCGGGTTAGCCTGGAACAGCGTTTCATAGGGGTAGAGCACTGAATTCACGCGGGGGACTACCGTCCTACCAAAGGAAATCAAACTCCGAATACTATGAAATCGTTCTGGAGATAGACAGCGGGGGATAAGCTTCGTTGTCAAAAGGGGAACAGCCCAGATCGCCGAATAAGGCCCCTAATTCTATACTAAGTGAGTAAGGAAGTGGAGTTTCTAAAACAGTTGGGATGTTGGCTTAGAGGCAGCCATCATTTAAAGAGTGCGTAACAGCTCACCAATCGAGAAACTCTGCGCCGATAATATCCGGGACTAAAGTATAGAGCCGAATTCGCGGGTGTATCTTCCGTAAGGAAGTACGCGGTAGGAGAGCGTTGTATGCAGCACTGAAGGTGTACCGTAAGGAGCACTGGAGCGCATACAAGTGATAATGCATGGCATGAGTAAACGATAAAGGGGGTGAAAATCCCCCTCGCCGAAAACCCAAGGTTTCCGGGGTAAAGTTCGTCTTCCCCGGGTTAGCCGGTCCCTAAGCTGAGGCTGAAAAGCGTAAGTGATGGAAAGCAGGTTAAATATTCCTGCGCCGCCTAAAACTATGATGAAGGATTGACGAAGTACGTTAAGCGCGCGGACCATTGGATGTGTCCGTGGAGCAACGTGGCCGACTGGTAGGCAAATCCGCCAGTATAAAGCCTGGTTGCGACTAAGGGGAATCTTCGGAGGAACCGATAGCGTAGCGCAATGCTTCCAAGAAATAGATCCTAATCGTTGATGGTGACCGTACCAAAACCGACACAGGTGGGTGAGAAGAATATTCTAAGGCGCGCGAGAGAACTCTTGTTAAGGAACTCGGCAAATTATCCTCGTAACTTCGGGAGAAGAGGAGCCGGAGGTTGTGATTGCATTTACTGCATGAGCAGCAGCCGGCCGCAGAGAAATGGCCCAGGCGACTGTTTAACAAAAACACAGCACTATGCAAACACGTCTAAGTGGAAGTATATGGTGTGATGCCTGCCCAATGCCAAAAGGTCAAAAGGAGATGTTAGCCGTAAGGCAAAGCATTGAATTTAAGCCCTGGTGAATGGCGGCCGTAACTATAACGGTCCTAAGGTAGCGAAATTCCTTGTCGGGTAAGTTCCGACCTGCACGAATGGTATAACGATCTGGGCACTGTCTCAACAAGAGACTCGGTGAAATTGTAGTAGCAGTGAAGATGCTGTTTACCCGCAATAAGACGGAAAGACCCCGTGAACCTTTACTGTACTCTGATATTGGCTCTTGACTTATCATGTGTAGAATAACCGGGAGACTGCGAAGTCCCATCGTCAGGTGGGATGGAGTCGCCGTTGAAATACCGGTCTTGATAAGTCGGGAATCTAACGTCATCCCATGAAGCTGGGAGACGGACATTGTCAGACGGGCAGTTTTGCTGGGGCGGTATCCTCCTAAAAAGTAACGGAGGAGTTCAAAGTTTGTCTCATCGTGGTTGGTAATCACGAGCAGAGCGTAAAGGTATAAGACAAATTAACTGTGAGACCTGCAAGTCGAACAGAGACGAAAGTCGGACTTAGTGATCCGGCGGTGGAAAGTGGAATCGCCGTCGCTCAACGGATAAAAGGTACTCCGGGGATAACAGGCTTATCGCCACCAAGAGTTCATATCGACGTGGCGGTTTGGCACCTCGATGTCGACTCATCGCATCCTGGGGCTGAAGAAGGTCCCAAGGGTTTGGCTGTTCGCCAATTAAAGCGGTACGCGAGTTGGGTTCAAAACGTCGTGAGACAGTTTGGTCCCTATCTTTTGTGGGCGCAGGATACTTGAGAGGAGTTGCTTCTAGTACGAGAGGACCGAAGTGAACGAACCAATGGTGAGCCGGTTGTTCTGCCAAGAGCATTGCCGGGTAGCTATGTTCGGAAAGGATAAGCGTTGAAAGCATATAAACGCCAAGCCTCCCTCAAGATAAGGTATCCCTATGAGACTCCATGTAGACTACGTGGTTAATAGGTTGGGTGTGTAAGCACAGTAATGTGTTGAGCTTACCAATACTAATCAGTCCATTGGCTTGACCACCTTTTTTTTACTGAAGGATGAGACCATTCCCTTCAGCTAAGTGTGGTCGCAATATAAATCAAGCGGTGAAGATTTTTTCTTCAAGCGTTGTTTTATGATTAGTGATTGATTGATACGATGATTAACAATTTATGATTTTTGCTTGGTGACATTAGAGAAAGGGAAATACCTGATCCCATCCCGAACTCAGAAGTCAAGCCTTTCATCGCCGATGGTACTGCACACAAGAGTGTGGGAGAGTAGGTCGTTGCCAAGCTTTTTTTCCGGCCCTGGAACGCAAGTTCTAGGGCCTTTTTTTTTGCAAATTAATATTTAAAATTTTACAGCAAGAAATTTAAAAATATTTCACGGTGTGGGGGGAGGGTAGCCGTTGCCGCAACGTGCAGCGGGCGGCAACGGCTACCATCCCCCCACCCCGTGAACGGATACTTCGATGATGACATTAAATTAATTCTTGAATTAAAGAAGGGGTTTTAGTAAAAGGGGTACATTTGAACCATTTTAAGGAGAACTTATGGACTACAAGAGAACTTTAACGACCATCCTGTTTACTTTCATCACAAGTGTTTGCTTTGGGGCTTCTATAACCTTGACTGAGAGACAACTCTGCGATCTAGAATTGCTGTTGAATAAGGGTTTTGCTCCCTTAGAGGGATTTATGGGCAGCAACGACTATAATGGGGTTGTCTCTGAAATGAGATTGGCCGACGGCACAGTCTGGCCGATGCCTATCATTTTAGATATCAATGCTAAAACTAAGCAGGGGTTGGAAAATGCAGGCGACACTCAACTGATACTTCGTGATCAGGAAGGGACCATTTTGGCAACTATGGAGATCTCGGAAGTCTGGTCGCCGGATAAAAATCTTGAGGCTCAAAATGTCTATGGAACAACCTCTAGAGATCATCCAGGGGTTAATTACTTACTTAGCAAGACAGGTGATTACTATGTAGCTGGACCTCTGACAAAAGTAGCCGATCCAAAACATTACGATTTCATAAAAATTAGAAGGACGCCGGATGAGATAAAGGCTTACTTCAATGATATGGGTTATGATAAGGTCGTGGCATTCCAGACGCGCAATCCGATGCACCGCGCCCATGTCGAGTTGACAATGCGTGCTGCGAACCAGGTAGGAGCCCATCTGTTGCTCCATCCCGCAGTAGGCTTAACCAAGCCCGGCGATGTCGATTACTTTACCAGAGTCAAGTGTTATCAGAGCTTGCTGCCATATTATCCTGAAGGATCAGTGACTTTGAGCTTGCTGCCCATAGCGATGAGAATGGCGGGTCCAAGAGAAGCGTTGTGGCACGCGATCATTCGCAAAAACTATGGCTGCACCCACTTTATTGTCGGTAGAGACCATGCCGGCCCTGGAAAAGATAGCAAGGGAGTCGATTTTTATGATCCTTATGCCGCTCAGGAACTTGTGAATACCTATTCCGGTGAAGTTGGTATAGAAATGGTCCCTTTTAAGGAAATGGTTTATGTCAAGGAAGATGACAATTATCAGCCGATTGATGAAGTGGATCCATCAAAAACGGTTCTGAATATTTCTGGAACACAACTGCGAAAAATTTTGCGTGAAGGTAGCGATATCCCATCCTGGTTTACTTATCCTGAAGTCATGACTGAGCTTAAAAAGGTGTTTCCGGCGAGAAATCAACAAGGTTTCACCCTATTCTTTACAGGCTTATCCGGAGCAGGCAAATCGACGATCGCAAACAGCTTGGCTGTCAAACTGATGGAAATGCAAGACAGGCCCATCACCTTGTTAGATGGCGATATTATCCGCACCAATCTATCCAGCGAACTGGGGTTTTCAAAAGAGCACCGCGCTTTGAATGTACGTCGCGTCGGATTTGTTGCTAATGAGATTACCAAGAACCATGGAGCAGCTATTTGTGTTTTGATAGCGCCTTATGAAAAGGACCGTCTCTCTAATAGAGATCTGATCAGTGCCAATGGAAACTACATCGAAGTGTATATCAGCACCTCCCTGGAAGAATGTGAAAGTCGGGATCCTAAAGGATTGTACTCACTTGTCAGACAAGGAAAGCTCAAGGAATTTACCGGGATCGACGATCCATTCGAACAGCCTGTCAATCCGGAAATTGAAATTGACACAGCGCTCTATTCAGTCAGTGATGCAGTCGATATCATCCTCAATTATTTGATACTGGGAGGATATTTCTGACGATTTCTCATTTGCCAAATTAAATGGAATTGGGCTACTATTCTCTCAGTTAAAAAGGAGATTCCTGTGAGTTTTAAAACCTTGATCTTATCCTGCCTTTTGATTTGGACGACACTCCCTTGCAATGCAAAAACATTTATCGCTCAACGAAAGGATTTACCTCATTATTATGGAAAGTCTGATTATGTGCTGATTGCTAGCACTGGAAGGTCTGGCAGTACGATGCTGACAGAACAGATGCTAAAATTTATGCCTAAAAAAAAGGTATTGAAAACACATTTGTTACTGCCGAGTAGAGATTTTAAGGGAAAAATCCTTTTCATTTTTTCTAATCCCGATCAAGCAGCGGAATCTGCTTTATTCATGACTCTGCATAAAAGAGGTTTTGGTAGTCATCATTTTGTTTATGTCGAGACGGCCGATCGCACATGGTATCAACATATTGGTGGATCCAGCAAACAAAATTTAAAGCACAATCTTTTATCGTATGACGCATTGGGGACGGCCGAACATTTACAAGCGTGGCTTCATGATCAAGTAAAAGCCTCCTCTCCTGATCGAGCACAAATTTTGGCCATTAAATATGAAAATTTGTGGGATGTCGAAACCATGCAGGCTATTAGAAATTTTCTTAATCTCCCTGATTTTGAACTTCCGGCTAAGAGGTCCCGAGGGCATCAGAATTTACATGCAAATGAAATTGCCTTTAGACAAGCTTATAACTTGGGTACCGAGGAAGATCCCATTTATACAGCTTACGATGAAGCTAGGGTTCTTTGGGAGCAAGCTCCGCCCTTTCAGTTCCTCAAAATAAATAGATAGGCTAAGTGTTTAAAATATATATTCAAGGATGAAATTTATGATTCGTACTCTATGCCTATTTTTTATTTCTATATTATTGACTTCGTCAGTCTGTTGCGAAGAGTATGAGCCGATCAAAAAGCAATATTCTTTTGCGAACGATCCCATCGATATCATAATTGTCACTCACCCCAAAGATAAAAAGACATTGGATGATTGCATAAATGGATTAAAAGAAAATTGCAAAAATTACAGGAGAATCATAGTCGTTTCTTCTAAGAATTTGACAGATCAGGCTGAATGGTACGACGAGGCAAATTATCCCTTCAGCAAAGAAGATATTGGAATGAAGATTGCAAGGGGCAGCCATAAAAAATACAAGCAGTTTTTTGAGCACGACCATCGTTCACCTGGCTGGTATTTTCAACAATTGCTTAAATTATATTCTCCTTTTGTTATCCCTGGCATAACGTCAAATGTGTTAGTGGTTGACTCCGACACCATCTTTATGAATCCTGTCGAGTTTTTAAATGAGCAAAATGGGGGATTATTATGTTTTGGTACGAAGCGTGTCATGTCTGCCTATTTCAAGCATGCCGAAAGATTAATTCCAGGATATAAGAGAATCAACACCGACATATACAGTGTCTGCCATCATATGTTATTTCAAAGAGTTATTCTTGAAGATCTTTTTGCCGTCGTAGAAAATTATCATCATGTACCCTTTTGGGAGGCATTTTGTTTGTGTGTTGATCGGCATAAAAATTTAGGAGCTTCAGAATTTGAAATTTACTTCAATTTTGCCTTGACTCACAGTGATCAGATCGAATTGCGTAAATTGAAATGGAGGAATAGCGGTCATCCTGGTAAAAAGAACCGATACAAAGATGCCGGCTATGATTACGTCTCTTTCCATACCTATATGAGGGGGTAGGGGTATTGTACTTTATACTGCGGGGTGTTAAATTTTTCGTAAAAGCAAAATTTCAACGCTATGCAGTATAATCGCATGACCTTTTGTTCATCTATACATTTTACTTGCATAAAATGCCCCCCTGATTATGATGGCGATATCGTTACAAGGGGGTGTTTATGAGTGCTGCTCCTCTAAGTCCTGCTGAATTTTCCTATACATATGGTGGTCCTTTACAAGAGGCTGAAAAGCATAGTAACACCTCCATTCAAATTGTTTCTCAAGCTTTTAGACAGCTGGCTGCTTCTCTTTCTCTAGAAGAACCGGAAGTGGTTGATGCAGTCAATGGCGACCACCTATTCAAACAACTTTTCCTGATTAACGAAATCTGTTTTCACGATTATCTTCCACAAGTGAACAACATCGACTCATCTTACCAATCAATAATTGGGGTATTAAGAATATTAGCGAATCCCGCTTTGAAAGTTCCCGTGATAAAAGGTGAAAACGGAGCAGGATGCAGATATGTCTATTTTCGTGTTGAAATTCCACTAATTTCTAAGAGTATCATTACCATTTTTAATAACCGTGACAAACCAACTACCTGGATAGTCTCTGAAAAGGTGTATGAAGGGGTTTTATTTATGGAGAAGGATATTGTAATGATTGACGAAGGAAAAGTGACAGATCCTAAATGTTATCTGAAATATCAAGGAATTTTCAGGAAATATTTCGAATCTAAAATAATCTAATTATTTATTGCCTACTTCCTAATCTTGAGGAGTCAATATGAGCAGTCTGAGCACCACATTAACCGGTACTTCCACTTTTATTCCAGAATGTGCCTTTAGCGATTCTGAAGAAGAAGATAATCCTCTTGATAAACAGGAAGAACTTCGAATAAGTCAAAAAAGTGAAGAATTTTTCCGGCAACTTTTATCAATCGATGGTAAAAGCTATTTGGATAAAATCCCAAAAATTGATGAAGAAGAAATAGACAAGCCGGATGATTTGTACACTGTAAGATATATCTTTGCCAAAATGTTGAAGGAGAAGGGGCCCTTATTTCAAGGGTATACAAAAGAAGATAAAAAACGGTTTATCTATTTTAAGACAAGAGATGATCAGAATGAAGAAAGCTATGTTTGCATCTTTAATATCGCTGCCTGCCAAAATATGTGGAACATCACAGTCTCTACTTTTATAAAAACTTTAGCTAAGGGTAAGAAAGATTTAGAGTTACATCAGTGGAGCTATACCTTGATTGATCAGGGGCAAGTCATAGACCGCGCCCGTTACAAAAATCTAAAAAACCTCATTCGCCGCGCAGTATATCTTAAAATGTGTGATTCCTGTATGACTGTAGGCTAAAACCTTATCCAGGAGTCGTTATGACAGCAGTATCTATTTCTAGTTCATCAAATCCTTTTAATTTATTTACAAGCCTTAAATATGTCCATTGTCGGAGATCAGTCAACCTCACTACTGAAAGCGGGGAAAAAAGTGAAATGGCCCTGCATTCTGAAACTATAGAAAATTTCATAGAAAGTCATATCTTTCAGTATGCTCCTGAAGAATTTTTCCATCTTACCAAGACTTACAGTTTTAGAAATAGAATTATTCAATCAAATTACGTTGAAATTTTCGAAGATAAAAAAGAAAGATTAGGTAGAAAAATTAATGAATTGGAAAAAGCAATAGATCCATTGAAAAAAGAGCAAAGAGAGTTAGAAGCCAAACAGGCTTCTAGCGCTATTAGCTTCGAGGTGCATAAAATCAGAGAACGGCGCACAACCCTCGACAAAATTACTACTCTTTCATCACAGATCAGTACCATTCAAACGAAGATCACCCCTCTCGCGGAAGAGCTCGAAGCACTCAAAAGTAAAATGGAAAAGATAAAAAATAATATCAAAGCAATTAATAACAAAAGTGGATTAGAAGATCTTTATCGTAAATTCAAACTTACCCCCAAGAGGGATAGAGGTCTGAGTGTAAAAGACAAAGAAAAAGAGTAATAAGGGGGCCTTAATAAACCCAGCCGCGGCAATTCTTAGCTCCACATTCACATTTAAAACCCTCTCCATCGGGAGATGTATCGAAGACGCCATAGTCGCAGGTCAGCTCTTCGCCTGCTGCAATGGGACGGAGAGCGATACCCTGATAGTAGTTTGGAGATACATAGAAGGAAATTGTATTGGGATTGCACGAGTGGTTCATAAAGGAGTCGAAATAATAAAATTCTCTTTCTGAGTCACTCCTTTTGACTGTGTGTCTCGTATTGTCCATCAATAAGCATTCGCCGTTTAAGTTGATGATGATCGCTTGATGATCATTAAACGAGAGCGTATGGTTTTTATAGATCACGTCTCCCTGTTTATGGGCACAGTTCGATACAATTTTAGCATCCTCGCCGTTTTTTATAATAGAAATGGTCGATGGAATTTTCATGTCCTCAATGTATATAAAGAGGGGATGGTCTTGCAAAAACTGATTGAAGATGTAGAAGTCGACAGTTGGGAGTAGACCTATCTGTTCGGAAATAGGGAGCCATTTAAACCCTTTGATCGATTTGCGGCACGCTTCAGTCCTGCAGCAGCAGTCGTAAATATTTTTATCGCTACAATCATAATCGAATAAATTGTAGTCACAGGTGATCTCATCGCCGCAATTAATGTTTTTGGTTGCTATCTGCCAATACTCACAGTGCTTAATCATTTCCGCTTCGTTATAGGAGCGTGAATTTGGATCGCATGAGTGGTTCATGAAGGAGTCGAAGGTGTAAAGGGCTCTTTTATTATTGCCAATACCAACAGAATGGATCGATGTGCTAAGGGTGAAGTCGTGATGGTCGGTTTTTAGGATGTAGTTCTTTTCTTCTGTGCCGATAATGGCATGGCGATATTTGTAAATCACTTCGCCGGCTTTGAAGGATTTAGTGGCGTAGAGACCGTAGCCACAATCACATTCTTTTAAGGCTATCCCTTCAGGTATAGTGGCGTAGATGATGTTGTTATTGAAGTCTAGAGTTTGTGCTTCAATGCCAACTGAAAGGAAGAGGATAGGTATAAGAGGTATAAGAAGATACTTAATCACGATTAGCTCCGTTTTTGTGGTAAAATATAATTAAATGACCACTTTTCGTCCATGACAATGATGCTGAAAAATTAAACACAGTCACAGAGATTGGATAAAATTGTATGGTTATCAAAAAGTATCTAAAATTTAGAGCGGAGAGGATGGCTAGGATGTTAAGGATAGGCAAGATATTAGAGCGGATAGGATGGCTAGGATGTTAAGGATAGGCAAGATATTAGAGCGGATAGGATGGCTAGGATGTTAAGGATAGGCAAGATATTAGAGCGGGCAGGATGGCTAGGATGTTAAGGATAGGCAAGATATTAGAGCGGGCAGGATGGCTAGGATGTTAAGGATAGGCAAGATATTAGAGCGGATAGGATGGCTAGGATGTTAAGGATAGGCAAGATATTAGAGCGGATAGGATGGCTAGGATGTTAAGGATAGGCAAGATATTAGAGCGAACAGGATGGCTAGGATGTTAAGGATAGGCAAGATATTAGAGCGGGCAGGATGGCTAGGATGTTAAGGATAGGCAAGATATTAGAGCGAACAGGATGGTTAGGATGTTAAGGATAGGCAAGATATTAGAGCGAACAGGATGGTTAGGATATTAAGGATAGGCAAGATTTAGATTAGAATTAGTATAAGCCTGAATGAAATCTTCTCTATCCTCTCCGCTCTAATACCTCAGTCTATCCTTAACATCCTAGCCATCCTATCCGCTCTAATATCTTGCCTATCCTTAATATCCTAACCATCCTGCCTGCTCTAATATCTTGTCTATCCTTAACATCCTAGCCATCCTATCCGCTCTAATATCTTGCCTATCCTTAATATCCTAACCATCCTGCCTGCTCTAATATCTTGCCTATCCTTAACATCCTAGCCATCCTGCCCGCTCTAATATCTTGTCTATCCTTAACATCCTAACCATCCTATCCGCTCTAAAATCCTGCCTATCCTTGACATCCTAACCATCCTGTCCGCTCTAGATCTGCTGTGACCTCTGTGACCTCTGTGACCTCTGTGACCTCTGTGACTGTGTTTAATCCTTGTCCCGTTTGTTGAATAGCCCGCATTGGGGGCACAGGTTCAGTTGGTTCACCTGTTCGTCCACATAGGCAAAATGGCAGAACTCGCAGATGAAGAGTTCTTTCTCATTCGTGAGAATTTTCCGTTTTTTAGATCTATAATGTGTATAGATCCAGAGGGCCATGACCATACCCAGAGTGATGCTTAGATATATCGTGAAAGCTGCTGAAGAGGTCGTTTGGATCATGAATTCCTCCCCTGATAAATAATGAAATCGATGACCCCTGACGGGTTGAATGGTGACTGACCTTCAAAATGCAAATCAAGTAATAGCTGTTCTGTAGACTGATCCACCAGGGTAGATCCCGAACTTTGGATCTTCTCAAACCAGAAGATCTCACGGAGGTTTTCATCTAATACGATCCGGTATTTGACAAAGAGGGGGTCTTGATTGATGGGGACCTCGATTTTTTGCTGCAGGAATTCAGGTAAAATCCAATTAAGGGTGGAGAGCTCGCCTGAAATAATTAGTTGAACTTGAGGCTTTTCAACCATTTGGGGGGCGAAGGCGAGCAGTATCTGGTCATCGGAATAAAAGGTAGGGATGGGTATGTTTTTTGGAGCGTTTTCAATTACTTGTGGAAGTTGTTTACCCATTATAATGGCATAAGGAGGTGGTGGGAGAAGAGCAATATCATCATCGTGTTCTGACTGGACCAGGGCGCTCCCACTTTTTTCTGTCTGCACCTTGACAGGTGGGAAAAGGAAGGTTGAGGTCATTTTAAAGGGTTGAATCTGGAAGACGACAAAGAAAATAATATGAAAGAGGAGAGCGACCGCTAAAGCTTTGAGGAAGAGAGAACTGAAAAATTTCTCCCTTTCCCTGACAACGATGTAGATCCCTTCTAACCCTTTTTCCAGTTTAAGCATTGGATTCACTCGGTTTGTATACCAGGCGTAGGTTGGGGCAGCATTCCTGTGCGATGGAAAATATCTTCAGGAAGAGGCCATACTCAACCCGCGTGTCGACGCTCAGGACAATCGACGGCATCTGTCCACCGTTTTGATTTTGCAGTTTTTTGATTTCATGCTGCAAATGCTGTTTGAGGGAAGAAAGGTCTACGATGGATTTTTTGGACCCCAGATAGATCACATGCTCGGCATCCATGACCAGGAGAAGCTGTGTGGTGAGTGGGGCAGAGTCTTTTTCGATGACTGGATTTTCAATATTGAGCGATTTGAGCGGCAGGATGTCCGATGTCACAATGAAAAAGATCAATAGCAGAAAAATCACATCGACAAGGGGAGTCAAGTCAATAAGAGAGGGTGATGGTTTTAAAGCTGTCTTGAACTTCATCAGTATCCCTCGCCGTGGTCGATCAGCAAATCAACGATTTCGGCTGATGCCGTTTGGATCTCCAAAACAAAGCTCTCCACCCTGCTGACAATATAGTTATACGCTAAAATAGAAGGAATGGCAACCACTAGTCCGGCTGCCGTAGTGACTAGGGCAAACTCCATCGCTTCGCCGATCCGTGTGGCGGAGATATCCACAAGGCCGCTGAGGCGCATCTCAGCAAAGGCCTGGATGAACCCTAGTACCGTCCCCAACAGACCAATCAAGGGAGCGATGTGGGCGATGATGGAAAGGATCTTGGCATTCTTTTCGAGCCTTGCTATTTCAACCAATCCAGAGACCTCCATGGCCGATTCGATCTGCTCTTTACTCCGGTTGTGCTTGATCAGACCCGCTTTGATGATCTGTGCGATGGTGCCGCCGGTATTTTCACAGATTTGGATCGCCTCGATGATGTTTCCCGCCTTGATGGTCTTTCTGATGTCGATGATGAACTGATTGGTATCAATCTCAGAGCGGTGCAGCTGCAGCAGACGCTCGATAAAGACTGCGAAGCTGATGATCGAGCAGCCGATGATGATCAGTAAAATCATGTTCCAGCCTGATCCGTAAAAAAATAGGTCTCCCAAAAAGGGCGTCATCTCATTCATATTCTTGTTCCAGTTTTTCCTTTGCTTTTTTCCCCCATTCCCCTCCCTTCCCGGAAGTGGCAATGAGTTGTTTGAGGGCTAATTCTTTTCTTCCTTGCATGGCATAAATGTCTGCCCGCAGGTACATGGCCTTGACTCTTAAGTTAGATATCGTTTCATCATTGACTACCTTTGATAGTAGCTTCATAGCTTCGTTGGGCTGATCGAGCTCCTTGTAGCTAAGACTTTGTTGGATCCACAAGTCCAGTTTTTCATCAGGGCTGAGCAAGTCTTTTCCGGCCTGCTCTGCATGAAAAAAGGCCGCCAGAGCAGCCCCTTCACTCTGATTTTTTTTAGCGATCAATCCCTTTTCACTCCAGACTCGTGAGAGGGTGTAGCTTTGTTTGATGTCTCCCTTCTGATATCTTTCCAGCATTGTATCAAAGGTGCGGTTTGCTTCAACAGGTCTATTTTTGGCTAGATAGGTGCGGCCGAGGCCGAATTCTGCCTCTTCCAGGACCTTTGGATACTTCTCTTTGCCAATAATATATAGAGATAAGGGGGCTCCCGGCTTATTGAACTCGGCGATCAGATTCCTATAAAGGTCTTCGGTATATTGAAGATAGATCATTTTCTTACCCCCTTCCGACTCATTGGCTACATCATAATTTGATCCGGCCCTTTCCAGGATGGAGCGATAGCGGACTTGGGTAAAATACCCCTTGTCCTGTTCTGAGATCTTATCTTTGGCAAGGAGCCTGTCATAGGAAGCTTCTGCTTGATGAAAAGCGTCGATGGCAGCGATGTAATCCTTTTGACGGACCACCTTGCCCTCTTCCGATAAATGATTTTTCTTGTTGTCCAGTCCGATTAGATAATAGGCACTGATCGTCAAGGAATGGTCGCCATAAAGAAAGGGCATTGCATTAAGGTGTTTGATCGCTTTGCGCTGGCCTCTGATATATTCCCGGTAAGAGTAGTAATGAAAATAGGCCGATGGAGCAAACGGCGAAGAGGGATATTTGATATAGATCTGTTCCAGATAAGGTTTGGCTATCTCTTCATTGCCTTTGGATCGGGCGCCTATAGCGCGCCAGAAAAGGGCCTCCGGATCGTCTGAAAGCTGTCCAAAGGCAGTATCGGCTTTCTCCCAATCCTTTTGTTGGAGGTGATATTTGCCAAACATAATTTTGCACTGCTTTACCAAAGCCTCCTTTTTTTCTTCCGAAGAGGTAATGTGTTCCATGGCCTTGAGGGCTTTTTGATAGGCCTCTTCCCCTCCCCCCTTCTGCACTTCCAGGAAATAAAGGTCGACAAGCAAAAGATACGTCCGTTCGCTTTTATCCAGTGTAAGCAGCTTTTGGATGGTCTCCTCAGCTTTGCTAAATTGGACGGTGGTGTCCGGATCCCTCAGTTCTTTTAAGTAGCTATCTGCCAGATAGGTGAGGACTGGCATGGTCCATTCATTTTGGCTAAGATTTTCATAAGGTAGTGCCTTTTCGAAGAAAAAAGCCGCTTTGGCGTAATGCTGGTTTAAATAATATTCCAGCCCCTCCAAAAAGGCTTTTTCATAATAAGGTGAATTTTTCGGCAGGTCGCCGTTTAAAGCGGTAAGCCTTTTTTTGGCTTTGTCCGGCTGGTCGGTTTCCATGGCCAGCCGGATCAGATAAAGGTTGGCTAAAGCATAAGGCCTGTCATCATAACGATTTACCTGTTCTAACTCATTTTCTGCCTCAGAATAACGCTTAAGATGGTAAAAGGCGATTCCTTTTTCCACTGATAAAAGGGCGGTAGGAGTCGAGGGTAGGAGGTCAATAACGGCCTGATACTGCCTCAGCTGCCGGTAAGCCAGGCTCATCAAATAGAGCCGTTCTGAACTGACATCCTTAAAATGGCCATCCTGTTTAAGGATGTCCAAAGCTTTTTGCGATTCACCCATTTCTAAATAAGAAACCGCTAGCTTCAGATATGCCGAACTGCCGATCTGATTATGGACGGCAACCTCTTCAAAATAGATGGCAGCGTCCGGATAAAATCCTTCTGAAAAGAGTCTGTCGGCCTGTTTTTCATGTCCTGTCAAATCATATGCACCATCGAGTTGTACAAGGTAAAAACAGCCTGCAAACAGGGAAATTATGCTTCGAATCATCGTTTATTCCATCTATAATGGAACCATCCTAACAGATCAGCCTGAAATTTTCACCGCCAAAATGTCCTTTTTAGCCCATTTTTGAGGGTAAAAGTGAAAAAAAATGGGTCAGAGGAAGAAATATGTTGCACAATATATCCTCAACGTATTATTTAACTTAGCGTGAATTTAAATAACTCAAATTGGAGGAGTTTTACACATGTCATTAAAAGACACATTCAAAAAACTAAGAGACCTGTTAACAAACATTACAGCGGATCTTGATAAATCAGAAAACGGTAACAAAGCTGCATCTCAGCGCGTTCGTACTGGTACTGTTAAAGTAGAAAAAGTTGCAAAGATGTTCCGTAAGGAATCAATTGCTAACGAAAAAACGACTAAAGGACAAAAGAAACCTTCTAAGTCAACAGCTAAAAAAGCCGCTCCAAAAGCTAAGACAGCCCAAAAAGCTGCTCCGAAAGCGAAAGCGACAGCTCACAAAGCAAAGCCAAAAGCTAAAGCAGTAAGAAGCTATCGTTAATCGTCTTTTAAACTATAATGCTCAATTCAAAAGGGAGGCCACTGTGGTCTCCTTTTTTTGTTTCTCTGACATATCCGAAATTCACTTTATTCATAAGTTCATTCAGTCGTTCGTGAACGTGCCCGAACTTGTGCCAATATGGTTGCGCGAAACGTTGCTTGTGAAGAGCTGTATTCTCGCTAAAACTAGATAATTTTATTCCAAATATCTTCCTTCTCTACTATATTCTTAGTATGAAAATCATTGAACTCACTATCCAGGAATTCTCCAAAGAGGGAAGTGGAATCGGATTCTGGACCAATCCACAAGGCCAAACAACCTCAGTAGAAGTCCCCTTTGCCATCCCGGGTGATCTGGTCTCTGCCGAACTATTCAAGAAGCGACGCGGAATGTACCAAAGCCGCTTACTTGAAATCCTTATCCCATCTCCTGATCGGACAACCCCCCGTTGTATCCACTTTGGCGCTTGCGGGGGCTGCCGCTGGCAACAGATCTCTTACACCCAACAGTTAAATCTTAAGGAAGACCGCATCAGGGACCTGCTAACTCCCTATATGCATTCAGAAGTAAACTGGCATCCCATCCTGCCATGCGATCCACCATGGGAGTACCGGAACAAGATGGAGCTGAGCTTCTCGAGCGATAAAGCCCAGAACCATTACCTCGGACTGATCCTTCAAGGGAGCCGCGGCAAAGTGTTTCAAATGGAACAATGCCACCTACCCAATCCTTGGTGCGTTGATGCGGTCAAAGCTATCCAAAACTGGTGGGACCATTCCGGATTAGATGCCTACCACACTCATCGGGATACCGGTTCCTTGCGGACCCTGATCCTCAGGGAAGGTTTTCGTTCAGGCGACCGCCTGGCCATGCTGACGGTCTCGGGCAATCCTGAGTATGCCCTGCATAAAAATCAGCTGGACAGCTTTGTGGCTGCCCTGAAACAAGCCATTACTCCTGAGGGTGGGGCCAAACTTTCTATCTTTTTGCGCATTCAGCTCATCGCCAAAGGGCATCCCACCAATTTCTTTGAAATGGTGCTGGATGGTCCGGACCATATCAGGGAAACTTTGAATATCAATGTCGATGGACTGGCTGAATATACTCCCACTTTTCGAATTAGCCCTTCAGCCTTCTTCCAGCCCAATTCACGGCAAGCCGAGCAGCTCTATTCACGGGCTTTATCGATGGCGCAAATCAAGCCCGAATCTCTGATTTACGACCTTTATTGCGGAACCGGAACGTTAGGATTATGCGCTGCCAGGCAGGCCAGAGAAGTAATTGGGATTGAATTAAGCCCTGAATCGGTCTGTGATGCCCGTGAAAACATTAAAATAAATGAGCTTAAAAACATCGAAATCAGACAGGGCGATGTGGGACATGAGCTCGCTAAACTGGGAAATGAGCGCAAAGAGATCCCGGATGTGGTCATTGTAGATCCACCCCGTGCGGGACTGGATGCCAGGGCTATTCATCACTTGCTGGCCTTAAAATCGGCTAAAATCGTTTATATTTCTTGCAATCCAACCACTCAGGCCGTTAATCTAGAACTTCTTATTAAAGGCGGGTACAAGCTTGACGCGGTCCAACCGGTCGACCAGTTCCCGCAGACCATTCACTGTGAAAATATTGTTGTTTTAACCAGACACCAAAATGAGGTTATATGAAAGCTAAATTTTATCTATTATCAACGTCTCTGTTCTTATTGATCAGCGGACAGCTGCTTGCCCAAAATGAGGATGCTGCTCCTCCGTCAGACAACAGTCTGTGGCAGACTTTTGTCATGATTGCGATCGCCTTTGTCTTCTTCTATTTTATCCTGTGGCGCCCTGAACAAAAGAAGCGCAAAGCCCTTGAAGCACAGCGTAGCACCCTCCAGAAGGGAAACCGCGTCGTCGCCATGGGTATCATTGGCGAAGTAGTCCGTGTTGGTGAAGAAACGGTTATCCTTAAGATGTATGATGGCACCTCCAAGATCGAAGTATACAAAGGGGCCATCACCGACACCCTCCCCGAAACAGACGAAAAAGTCAAAATAGCCACGGAAGAATAGGCGCGAAGCGTAGGCGGCGCGCACATTTTTTTGCTTGCGAAGCCTTTGAAGTGCGGTGCTCTAAGGCTGTGAAAAAATAGGGCGGCGCAGCCGCTTTTGGAGTGCGCCGGCTCCGCCGGCGCTTTGTTATTACACACACTCATGCAAGGCAAAACGTGTCGTAGGCTATGCTATAATCCTAGAAACGGCGATTCGAAGTGGGTTCCAGACTCAAGATTTTGGTTCATAAAGCGTTGAGGCGAAGGGGAGCATACCCAAACGGGTAAGCTCCCCTTCGCCTCAACGCGTTCTGAATCAAAAGATTGCATCTGGCACCCACTTCCAATCGCCGTTTCTAGGATAATGGCCTCCGGCAACCATTATCTGCTCATCAATGTTGCTAATAACAAAGCGCCGGCGGAGCCGGCGCACTCCAAAAGCGGCTGCGCCGACCTATTTTTTTACAGCCTCAGAGCACCCAAGGCTTCGCAAGCAACGCTTCACACTACCATTTTTTTTGCTTCATTATACGCCAGGTTTAAATTGCGTTATCTTCTGCAGCACTTCGTCGAAGGTAGCATGGCCGAGGGCCACTTCCTCGATGGTTTCGCCGAAGAGGTCGAGACAGAGAATAACGGAGGCGACGATATTCATGAGGAGGGGGGCGTCGACGGCGCTATCTTTGGTGATCCATATGTATCTGTAGGCCACTTTGTTATTGACTTCATCAAAGTCGAATCCGGGCCAGTCGATGTTATGGTTGATAAAGTGTAGCAAGCTGGACAGCTGCGTAGCAGCCAGATCCTGCACTTTGTAGGGAAGGCGGACGATGAATTGTATATTGAAGGAGTGGTCTGTTTGTTGTGCTGTAACCCCATGCACACTAAACTGAAGAGGACGGCAGCTGATCTCGAGGATCCTTTCACGCTCTAGCTTATCGTTGCCCAGGTCGACGATCAAGTCATCCGATAAATCGTCGGGATGGTGATTGGAACAATCAAATTGTTCGTTTTCTAAAATTTTTTTAATTCGATGTGCAATCATAATATCTCTTAAGTTGTCCTGACCATTTTGGCATCAAGGCGCATTTCTTGTTGTTTCATGAAGTTTACATACTCAGATTCATCTAAAATAAAGAATTTTTGCAAAGCATTTCTTATTCTTAGGGGATCCTGGGATATTTTTGACTTTAATTCTTTCATGTTGATTCCGAGATGTACTTCCAGGAGTTCTTTAGTCTCTGTAGGTATCAAGGAGAGATCCATCTCTTGTAGAGCATTGTCAAATGCTACTAAAGAATCAAAGCGGTGTTCCTGTTCACCTATTTGCAATTTGGCGTGGGAGACAAAATCTTTCCAGGCAGCCTTGTTGAGTCTTTCCTGTAGAGATTCTAGCTTTTTATTCCATTTATTTACTTTTTGTTCTCCAAGATTAAACTGCTTTTTAGCTTCGATATAATCTTGATATGCCCTTTCATAGACAGGGTCGCTTCGCTTTAAATCAGCTTTTAAGTGGAGTGATCTGATGATCTCGGCAGTTTTTAGGAGTTTTTTCTGCTTGTTAGCTTGTTGATATTCAGCAATAGTGCTTTTTAATGTAGTGTAGGCGATTTTAAAGCTGGTTCCGGCTGTATATTCTTTGCGTAATTCCGGATTTCTCCTGTAATTATTGTAGACGCCGGCAAGGTAAAAGACTGCTGTTAAAATGATTGAAGGGATGGATAAGCCTAAAACAACAAGGCCTAAGCCTCCCACCGGAATAGTGGCCAGTCCAGAGACCCACATGGCACCGCTCAAGGCAAGCATCAAGGCAGACAAAGAGAAAAAGACAGACGATTCGGCCAATTTCAGCTTCATGAATGAGGCATCTAAATCCTGTTTCTTTGCGATCATTTGGGCTAGGGCATTTTTGGTGGTTTTCTCCAAGGTTTCTTGATGATCGACGTAGAAAGAGAGGAGACGTTTTATTTTTTCATCTTTAAGAGCCGCATCATTTTCAGTTAATGGATTTTGTGCCCCGAACCAACTTTCGAATTCTTCATCTAAGATCAGACCAGCAAATTGTTTTTCCTTCAACTCTTTTACCTTGGGCAGCAGCAAATCAATCTGCCGAGCCATTAAGAAGACTTTTTTCTCCTTAATAGCCTTGCGCTTGGCATATAAATGATCAGCTTCATTGATGGCTGCATCGAAGGCTTTTAAAGCTTCTTGAAAGTCTGAATAGGTGCTGAGCAATTCATTGTGGAATTGTGTATTATCTCTTATGCGTTCTTGAAATTCTGTCAATGTCATGGGCTTAGGGAGTTTAATCCCGTATTCCTGTAGTTTCTCATTAACTTCTTCGATGGTTTTAAAAGAAGTCATTTCTTGAGAAAAATCGAACTCATATGTTCGATTTTGTCGGATACGCCGATCATCTTCCCAGTATTTGACATAGCCGGGCATAATGGCGTTTTTTAATTCCGGATTATCCTGCAGCTGCGTCTTAAATTCTATTGTCGATGTATTTTCTCCAAGATCATATCCATAATGTTGTAAGGTGTTTTTCAAGTCAACACGGCTATAAATATGATTGATCTCATCATCAAATTCCTCAGAGTATTGTTTACGGGAAATGTCTTCCACTTTAGGCGGATTTAGAGGTGGACTTTGCGTCGGAGTCTGCAAAACGTGCTCCTTCGGCGGTGGAGTCAGCGATACTGTATTTTTCTGCTGCCATCGGTGAAATTTATCGACCCAATTATTAAATGTTTTAAATGACTTTATTTCGGTACGCAAAGTACTAAAGGTAGTGATAAATCCAATTGTGCTGGAAGCGACATAAAGTGATTGGGTAATGTGCTTTGAATAGTAAAAGACCCCTTCAAGAGCCATAGAAATATGTTTGAGTGATAATAGTGAAGTCTCTACTGTCGTTTTAGTGAACTTCTTTTTATCCTTTTTCCATTCTTCCATCTCTTTTTTCAGTTTGATTTTCAGGCTATCACGTTCTTTTTTAAATTTATCGTTCTCTGCAGTTTTTGTTTGTCTGTACTTTTCACGATTATCAGGAGAGAGCTTTTTGATCTCTTCTTCCATTTCTTTTTTGCGATTGATGTATTCTTTATTCGAAAGCAAGACGGCTTTCTTTGTCTCATTGAGGAGTTTTCCTTTGAAGATCAAAGCCAGCCCTAGAGAGCCACTAGCAAGTGCACCCAGGTAATCGCCGCCAATTTTTGTAAATGCTTCAGTATATTCAAAAATCCCTTTAAGGGGAGATCCGGCCACTAATAATTCGTGAGGTATAAGTCCTTCGAGAAAATTCATTCCTTCATGGACAGCATCTTTGGCAGTGTAGGCGTAATCATTTGCCCAGCGTTGGACGTCAATCATGGTCTTGACGATTTTTTGGTCCTTATGCGCTGAATCTAAGGTTCTTAGGTGAGCATCTACCTGAGACTCCTTTTGGAAAAGGAGAAAGTCGAGTTCACTGTTTAACTGGTCTGTCAGTTTAGCGGTCCTGGCGGAGAATTCCATCTCTTCCGGGGTCAAATTGCTAAAGGGGAGTTCTCGGTCACCTGCCCATTGCAAATTTAAGGAGGCAACTAGTTTAAATGCCTCATGTTTTTCAGGACTCAAGGCTAATTTTTCGTAAATTTGTTTAAGATATTCATTCGTTTTGGGATCTAAGGAATATAGTTCCCCCTGAGGTGGTATAGAAGGTATGTTTGATTCATTAAGAGGTGAAACCATAATTAATCCTCTCTTTATCAATAAAAAGTCATTTAATAACTTATAAATTCATTATAACAAATTAATTAATTAACTGGCAATAGTTTTACCAATCGGCCTTTTCCCTTGTTCCATTTTGGAAACATTAGTCTGTTCGATCCCTAGCATTTCGCCAAGGGCAGTCTGGGTAAGCCTATCACGGTAGCGAAATCCATGAAGGGCAACAGCCCATTCCGGACGATCACCACGGATTTTTTTCATGGCATCATCCGCAGACATGGGAACCTCTTCATTAGATTGAACTTGGCGTTCAGTATGGTGCTTTCTCGTGTGTGCCTGCATAATAGACCTCTATTATTTTGTATTTCTTATCATATATTTACCAACAAACGACATACGTTGGACGGCCTTTCTTAATGTGACAATGATAATCATCGCCAGGCATTTTGGTATATCTAGGCCAATTTACCCGATACGGCCCATCCATTTTCAACTCTTTAAGCAAAGTGAAAAAAGCATCCTTAGCCAGTGAAGATACATTGATATAAAACTTTTTTGCTTGGCCGATGAGGTTAACTGTCCAAATGTCGTCTGTCATACTTTTATTATTCGTTTCTTCATAACCAATTCCCCCTTGCGCCTCTTCTTAATGATGTCTATATTTTGGTATTCTTCTGAAATCGTTTCATCTGATTCAGAACCATCGAAATGTTTATCAAGCTCGACTTTTTGAATGTTTTTGCCTTTCTTATAGATAGTTGCTGTGTCGTAATCCGCAGACTCCAAAACATCAAGAGCGTTATGCATATTTAAAGAAATAGGTCTCGAAAGAGGATAGGTGGGTTCTAGTTTTTTTATAAAAATTGTATTAAGTAGATCATTAAGATTAATGCATATGTATGATCCTAAGACATTTAAATCTATTGCAGCTTGAAATTCGTGATAATCTAAAAATTCGGCCTGATTTTCGTTTAACAAAATTACAAAAAATACAGGCTGCTGTAATAGGCGAGCAGTTGTTAGATAGAAGCTAACATAAGAAATTTTACCGGCTTCACTTTTTTCTTTTTCTTTTTCAAAATAAAACCGTTTGATTTCTGCAATTTTATTTATAGGAAATCCAAAATCCCTTAATTTTTGAACAAGGCGAAGCCACGTATATTCAATGAGATTAAATTTTCTCCATCCAGTATTATTATTCCGTTCACATTCAATTAGTCCTTGCGATTCCCAATGGTTGATCACACGACAAGAAATCAGATCTTGCGCAAAGCTGTCTCGTGAACGGAGAGCATTAATAAATTTTTTGCATGGTTCTGATCCTAGCATTGTTCCAAGATTGATAAAAAATCGGTCGCCTAATAATGCCCTAACATGAACATTTTTTCGCATAAGACCTGATGGGGGTAAGCTCTCCATGAGAAAATCTCCTTTTCCATAAATTTACATTTATGTAATATTCTGGTCAAAGAAAAAAATCTTTCACTTAATTGAATGTCGAAACCAATTGACAATACCAAATATATTTGGTAGAATACGAACAAGGAGATTACCTGTGCCTATCAGTGGAAAAGACTTAAGAAAACTCAAAATAAAGAAGGTATAATTCATGAAATATCATTTCAAAATACATAAAGAAGGCAAAGGCTTTTGGACTCAATGCATTGAGTTAGCTGGATGTATAACTGAAGCTGATTCAATGGATGAACTACAACGAAATATGCAAGAGGCTTTAAATCTATATGTTGAAGAGCCCGAGGATTCTAAAGAATTAGCCCATTTACCTGATGAATCTCTTCAAGTCACTCGAAACATCGTTGAGATTCCTTTAAATGCGAAAATTCATCCAAACTTGGAAAGTATATCTGAGTCATTTGATGGTATTTTATTAGATGCTTATGGGGTATTTTGGGGAGGCAATGGTATTGGATTACTGCCTGACTGCAAGGAGACAATGGAAAGGTTAATCACCAAGGGGAAAACCATAGGAATTTTATCAAATTCCACTCAATTAGCTAAAAATGAAATTGAAAAACTAAAGGCCCATGGGTTAATCGAAGGTCAACATTTTCATTTTCTCATCACTTCCGGAGAAGTTGCAAAACGCATTTTCTTAGACAATGATCTTCCTTTTCCTACTCCAAAAATGAAATTCTATTTATTTGGAGCTCCTCATCCGAAATTTTCATCTCATCAAGCGATTTTTCAAGATACTCCTTTTCAAGAAACGACTGACTTAGAAGAAGCCGATTTCATTTATATTTCAATCCCGCATATCAACGGAAAAGACCAAACAGATCCTCTTCTTTTTAAAGAATATATCGATATTTTCAAATCTACTAAAATTCCAATGGTCTGCGCCAACCCTGATCGTTTTGCTCATGAAGGAAATCCCCCACAAGCTGTTGTTCGTCAAGGCTCAATTGCAATCATACATGAAGAACAGGGCGGGCAGGTATTCTACATTGGAAAGCCCTCCGATAGAATGTATTCCGCTGCTATGAAATCCTTTTTTCAATATGGCATATCCAACCCCAAAAAAGTGTTAATGGTGGGAGATACCCCAGAGACAGACATTCGGGGCGCTCGAAATTTTAATATACCTTCTGCTTTAGTAATAAAAACAGGGATAATGGCGGATAGAATTGCTCATCATGGGTGGAAAAACACTATTAAAACATTGCCTACTCAAGACTTTCCCGATTTTTTTATTGAATGTATGGGGAAAAATGAATTTTGAACTACATCCAAACTTATTATCTAAAGATTTTATTGTCGATCTGCCTTTGTGTAAAATTCTTTTAGAAAACGAATCTCACTATCCTTGGATTTTTCTAGTTCCTCGGCGTTATAATGTATCCCGAATTATCGATTTACAGCAGATTGACCAACTCCAACTTCTTAAGGAACTAGATCAGGCTCAAAGTATATTATGGAGATTATTTAATTTGACTCAGCTTAATGTCGCTGCGATAGGAAACAAGACCCCACAGCTTCATATTCACATAATAGGAAGAAAGTTAGGCGATCCAGCATGGCCGAATACTGTTTGGGATCATTCACAAAGGCTCCCATATACGTTGGAACAGAAAGAAGCAATGGTTGGTTTGCTACAGTCGGCCTTTAAGCAAGAAAATGCTTAATTGGACCCTTTTCATATCTATCGAAGTGCATTGGTTAGTTCCGCATCATGGCAAAAAAATTTCGGGGATATGGGGTAGTACTCATGGTTCTATATCTTTTAAGGAATACAATGATTTCACGAAACGTTCCTTCGTAGAGCTAAGAAACCGCATAATGCAGTGAACTTGATTCTTTTATTCTTCTGGTGAAACAGAAAAGAAAGGCAGCATATCTAAACGCGGCGACAAGACTTTCCGCTCACTGCTTTATGAAGCTTCGACAACATTGCTCTTTCGCTCAAAAAAAAGCCAATTGAAGGCATGGGGGCTAAAGAAATGTAAAAAAGGTTCTAAAGTAGCTAGAATTGCTGTTTCTCGCAAGTTAGCAATCAGAATGCACACAGTTTTGATAACCAAAAAACCCTATCGGGACTAAGCAAGACTGCGCTAAACATATGTACATACTCCGAATTTCAGAAGATTAGGCTTCGCGCCTAAAAGAATGTAGAATGGAGCGCCTCGGGTTCCTGAATGACCCGTTGCTCCGACACTTTTTCATACTTGGCTGCACGGAAGCCGGTAAAAATATCGGCGTAGTCCGGAACCAACATTAATCTCTCGTAAACCCTTAAGCCATCCGGAAAGCTGTCATAACAGCCCCCCTTGACAACCTTATGTACATCAGCAGGGTCCAGCTCATCCCAGCTGGCCGTCCACTCCCATACGTTACCGCTCATATCGTAGGCACCCGTAGGACTGCGTGCGTTTTCTGTGAATACCTGTGCTCTGTCGTTAATGGTCAAGGGCAAAGAGTTGTTTCCATGATAAAAGCCCACAGGCGTTGTCAAAACTTTTAAAGTAGTGATTGGCTTTGTGGAGTCGTGATAATTAGCCCACCGTCGATCTATTGTATCCTGTCCGAAGCCGAATTTGTATTTTTTAAGTGGTCGGCCCTCCTTTGTCAATGCCATGCCGGCAGCCTTTTCCCATTGAGCCTCTGTCGGCAGTCTAAATCCTTGATCGCGGCAGTAAGCATTAGCACCATACCAGGTGACTAAAATCACCGGATGAGTTTCTTTTCCCGGAAGGGAAAAAAAGACAAGTTCATCAAGTTGTTGCCTGGTCATGATTTGAGAATTCGGATCACCATCGATTGTTTTGCAATACAAGGTGCTATCATGCGCTAGAATAATATGGCCCGGCTTCTTCTCATCAAATTTGACTATCCCTTTCTTGTAAGCTTCTGTCAGCCAACGCGAATAAAGAAGATTGGTCACTTCAAAAATTGCAATTTCAAATTCAGGAATATTCATGGTAACCGGAGGGCGGACGTTTTGGAGGTCATCGACAAAAGGATCGCCTATAATGGCAGGGCCTGCAGGAACCTTGACAAGGGGTTCACCTAGTTCAAAATTGACTTTTAAAAAGAGATGGTCCGTCCCGCCGGCATGGGCCATGATCGGCTGTGGTGACAGATAGTTTGGAACAGGATCAAAAGTGATTTGGAAGGTCCCTTCAACCTTGATCGGAATAAATATGTCATTTTCCCGGCCACGCACCTTTTTGGAAGACCCTACCGGACCTAAATCACGAATGCTCGCGCTGATGTCAAGCAAGTTGGTTTGGATTTCAATTCCCGGCTCATTATTAATGAGAGTCGTCTGTGTTGAAGCTCTAGTGCGGTGCACTCTTTCGTATTCTAGCTTGGCTTTCGCAAAAGAGAAATATACATTTTGCGGTGATATGGCCTGGGCCACTAACTCGATGGTTTTTTGTTGATTGGTATCGTAAGATGGAGCTTCAAATTGTATTGTATAGGCCCCCTCAGGCAGATAAATTTGCGTATTATGGTTCGTTACCTCGGTTTCAATCGAAGACTTGGAATTATCTATAGACTGGACAGTGACTTTGTATTTAGGTAAATCGCTGCTGATATTAACTTTGCCGGACTTGCTGTAGGTGACCTGGACCCTTGCACTTTGGCTGACTGGAACAAAAACATTTTGTGGAGGAGGAGGGACATACAGCTGTGGGTCTGCGCTGGAAAAGGTGATGTTATAATAGCCTGAATCTAAGTCTTGAAAAGCTTTATCGGTTCCTTGTCCCTGTCCCACCACCACGCCTGAAGAGTTTGTAATTGTAAAGGTCGCTTGCGGCACATCGGTGACAACCTCCAAAGTTCCTTTTGAAATAAGTAGAGGAACAAGTTTTGTGATTTGTCCCTTCTCAACATAGACCTGTTGGTTGGCGATAGGCATGTAGGTTTCCGGGACTTTATAATTGACTAGATATTCACCTGTGCCTAAAGATTCGCTTTGCCAATAGATTTTCCCTTCAATAGGTCTTAAGTTTACTTGTAGAGGGTTTCTATTGTCCTGGATTGGCAAAATTGAAATGATTAATGAATCGTCAGGTGATGACAATGTTGCCTGAACGCTGATGAATCCGGTATCTCTTTGATAATATAAATCGACATTAGTCGTTCGATCAGAATAGATATCAAATGGATTAGGTGGCAACTGCTGCAAAGTATAACCGGGGATATCCTCCGCAATTAAATAGAAATTCGGCGCCGGCCTGACCGGAAAGTTGGAAATTGAACCTGACCCTGCATAAACTTCACTGCCGCTGTTCATCAATTTCCAATGGGCTGATAAATTCGAATTTAATGAAAAATAGCCAGGCTGTTTGGGGTAAACGGGAGAATTGATAATGATATTAGAATGGCCGGAAGGAATATAAGGGGGTAGCATTGTGGGGGTAGGTGGATCGGCGGCAATGGGCTCCGCTTCGGCAAGTTCTTCGTTTAAAACCACTTTTGATTTAATGGACTGATTGACTTTTGTAATACTGCCTGAATTAACTGTAATGATTTTAGACTCAGTCTCTTCAAAAAAATTTTTCCCTTTTGGAAAGACAAAATCTATCCGATAATTGCCTAGCGCAAGTTGGGAAATGACGACTGTTCGTTCATTATGCTTTTGAGTATTGGCAACGTATTCATCCTTTTTAGGATAAAGTGAGCGCTGATTGTTTTCATTGATTAGCCAGAAACGGATCCTGTCTAGGTGCTTAGCATCCTCAGTCTGGTAGATGACAATAATCGTTCCCGTCTTAAGTTCTTCTGCCTCACAGGTTTGCTGTAGAGAAAAGAGGACAAAAAGAGAAACCAGAATGGCTTTGAAATAACCCATCTTCCATGCTCCGCTGCTAGTTACTTCCCTTATATCAGAACTCATTTTATTTCTTTGTACCTTTGCGTTGAAATATGCGCGGTCACTTATTAAGGAGTGACTCAAGGATCCTATTACTCCTGGCAATGAACTCATTTAACATTTGAGGTTCCATCTCTCGTTGTGAGAGCAGTGCCAATTCATAGACTTCAAGAGTCAGGTCCTTGGCCAGCTCAGGATTACTCTTATCAAGTTTATGGATCGCTTCCACCAGCGGATTGTTGGTGTTGACGACGAAGGTTCTCTTTGGCATGAAGGCCGATTGCTTTTCCTTTTCATTGGGATCAAGTCGCATCATGTAATCACGCATCCTGCGCTGATTCTCATCCATCAGAATAATGCCTGGCAGCGTCTCTGTCGCTAAGCTCTTGGCTTCGACAACAATGTTATCGTTATCGAGTTTGGCGCTGATGAAATCGGCCAGCTTGACAGCTTCAGTTTTTCCTTCTGCATCCAAAATGGTCTTTTCGCGGCTCTTATCGACGATATCTTCATGGACTTCAGCATCGATCCTTTGGAATTTAACCGGCGCCAGCTTCCCTTCCAGAAATTGGATAAGGAACTGATCAATAGGATGGCTAGCCACCAGGATTTCAATTCCCTTTTGTAGGTAGATGTCGAGAAAATGACCGCCGTGCTTGTCATCAAGGGTGTAATAGATTTTATCTTTTGTCTTTTCTCTGTTCTTCTCAAGGTATTCCTGGATGGAAGTCCACTCCCTCTTGGTGTTTTGCCAAATGAGGAAATCCTTGGCCCTTTCATAAAATTTGTTGTCTTCCAGAATTCCTAATTTGACGATGATGGAGCAATCTTCCCAAGCCTTGATAAAGCGGTCATGCTCAGTCTTATAAAGAGCTGAAAGGCTGTCGGTCACTTTTTTGGAGATATGGCCCGAAAGCTGCCTGACTGTCTTGTCCATTTGGAGATAACTTCTAGAGACGTTTAATGGAATGTCAGGGCTATCGATAATCCCTTTGAGAATGGAGAGGTAATTGGGGATGATATCCTTGCAGTTATCGGAAACAAACACTCTATTGCAGTAGAGGCTGACGCTGCTTTTATTGAGATCGAAGTCTTTCTTGACTTTTGGAAAATAGAGAATCCCTTTGAGACGAAATGGGTAGTCGACATTCAAGTGGACCCAAAACAAGGGATCTTCTTCAAAAGGATATAGGTAGCGGTAGAAGTTAAGATAGTCATCTTTAGTGCATTCAGAAGACGGCTTTACCCATAATGGCTCATGTTCATTAATCGGTTGGCTGTCCAGAAAGATCGGATAGGGGAGGAAAGAGCAGTAGTGCTGCAAAATCTTTTTAATATAGCTGGTGTCCAGGCATTCCTCATGGTCTTTACCAATGTAGAGAATGATATCGGTGCCTCTTGTTTTTCTGGTCCCCTTGTCCATCTCATAGTCGGACGTTCCATCACAGATCCATTGGACAGGCTCGGCGTCCGATTTAAAGGAGAGGGTATCGATTTCGACTTTATCGGCTACCATGTAGGCAGAGTAAAAACCTAGACCAAAATGGCCGATAATTTGCTCGCCTTCGTCCTTTGACTTATACTTGCTTAGGAATTCTTCTGCGCCTGAAAAAGCAATCTGAGCGATATATTTCTTGACTTCTTCGGCATCCATGCCGATCCCATTATCGCTGAACTTTAAGGTGTGTTTGTCCTTATCGATGGTGACGTCGATGCGGAATTCATCATCTTTGGCCTGGATTTCATTCTGATCGCGCAGGATCTTCACTTTTTGAATGGCATCGCAGGCATTGGATATTAGCTCCCGTGCAAAAATATCTCTATCGGAATAAAGCCATTTCTTAATAATGGGTAATATGTTTTCACTGTGTATTTGTAATGTTCCTTTTTGCATCTTAGCTCCTATGTTCGATTTTGAAAAGACTGTATCAAAAAGGGGCAAAAAGGACAAGGGACACCAAGGGTAGAAAGGATTAAACGTGTGCGATGCAAGAAATTTCCACCATCGCATCCATAGGAAGTTTCGCAACCTGTATTGTTTGTCTCGCAGGAGCTACTGGTTGATTAAATCGCTTGGCGTATTCCTGATTGACGAGGGCGAAGTCATTTAAGTCTTTCAGAAACACGTCACATCTGACAACATTGGCAAACGTGCATCCTGCAGCTTTCAAAATGGCTTCCAAGTTATCCAATACCCTATTTATCTGTAATTGAATATTCGCTTCCACTAATTTACCGGTCGCCGGATCGATAGGCAATTGTCCTGAAACATATAATGTATTGCCAGCCTTGACTGCTTGTGAATAAGGACCTATGGCCGCTGGGGCTTTATCGGTTTGTATTTTTTGTAAATTAGACATAATTTCTCCTTTTTGAGGCATCATATCTCTCTAAGTGAATTTTTGTCATCCGGTCCTTTCTATCCCTTTTGTCCTTTTATTTTAACCTGAAGAGCGCTATAAAACGCTTATGAAGATATTAGCAGCGCAAATCAATACGACCATCGGTGATATCGAGGGCAATGCCCAAAAGATCATTAACGCTATCGAACGGGGCCGAAGCGAAGAGGCCGATATCGTCATCTTTCCCGAGCTAGCCTTAACAGGCTACCCCCCAGAAGATTTTCTTCTTTTGACCGAGTTCCTGCATAAAACTCAAGCAAAATTGCAAGACATTATCCACGCCTCCAAAGGGATTTGCACCATCGTCGGCCTCCCTCGCCTAAATCCGGATAATCATGAAAAGATCCTCTACAATAGTGCTGCCGTCATCGAAAATCAGAAGTTGCTGGGCTATGTCGATAAAATCTTACTACCAACCTACGATGTCTTCGATGAAAGACGCTATTTTGAACCTGGTGCCCAGCCAAAGCTATGGGATATCAGGCAAAAAAAAATAGCCGTCACCATCTGTGAGGACCTGTGGCAGCATAGCGGTTTTATTAAAACAACCCATTATTTGCGCGATCCGGTTCTGGAATTAAAAAAACTGGCCCCCTCCCTTATGCTCAATCTATCGGCTTCACCATATAGCTACGATAAATTTAAAGTCCGGTACACTGTTTGCTGCGAGGTAGCCAAAACATTGGAATGCCCTGTCGTCATGTGCAACCTTGTTGGCGGTAACGATAGCCTCATTTTCGATGGCTATTCTATCTATGTAGACAAAAGCGGACTTATCCAAAAGGCTAAAGGATTTGTCGAAGATGATCTTTGGGTAGACACAGAAGCCTCTTCAAAATCACTACACCTGAAAGACAATAACATCGCTGATCTTTACAATGCTCTTGTCATGGGTGTGCGCGACTACTTTAATAAGCAGGGATTTACCAAAGCTTGCCTTGGGCTATCAGGAGGAATCGACTCAGCACTGGTAGCTTGCATCGCCGTCGATGCCTTAGGAGCTAGTAATGTCATGGCCCTCTATATGCCTTCCCGCTATTCAGCAGCAGAAAGTGGCCGCGATGCAAAACAACTCTCCAAAAACATTGGCATCGAGCTTCGTGAGGTCCCAATAGAACCCTCTTATGAATCATACTTAAATGTGCTGTCGAAAGATTTTGCCGGATTGAAATCTGATACCACTGAAGAAAACATTCAAGCTCGCATCAGAGGGACACTCCTGATGGCATTTTCGAATAAGTTTGGATATATCGTCCTGAGTACCGGAAATAAGAGCGAAATGGCCCTCGGCTACTCCACCCTTTATGGCGACATGTGCGGAGGACTGGGGGTCCTTGGCGACCTCACAAAAAGACAAGTCTATGATCTGGCTAACTGGATCAATCGGGATAAGGAAATTATTCCTCTCTATATCATCAAGCGGCCCCCATCTGCCGAATTAAGCCCGAACCAGAAAGATAGTGATTCATTGCCCGATTATGAGATCGTGGATAAAGTTTTGCAGTCTTATATCGAAGAACATCTGACTCCACAGCAAATAGCGAAGAAATATCAATTTCCTTTGAATATTGTCGAAGATCTGGTAAAAAGAATTCATCGTAATGAATATAAGCGGCGACAGTCGCCTATAAGCTTAAGAGTATCTGAAAAGGCCTTTTCCGTTGGAAGGCGTTTTCCAATCGTACAAAAATGGGTTTAGATCATGCGAATAGGTTTTCTCTTTTTTGCTTTTCTCTTTTTATCTTTCCTGTCAGCTCATGAGGGCCATTCTCATAAACTTACCGAAGAAATCGCATTTGTTAATGTAGAATCATTTCTGCACTGGATTGGAACATACCACCTGATATTTCTCCATTTCCCCATCGCACTTATTACCATGACAGTAGTAGCTGAGTTACTATTCTACTGTTTTAAGAAACCCGTTTATGATCAGGCCGCCTATTTCATGATCATGACTGCTGCCATTTGGGCAATCCCAACAGCCCTTTTAGGATATGCCCTCAGTTATAATATCACTTTCCATGACACAGCTCTTGACCTGTTCGAATGGCACCGCTATTTTGGTTCGGTCACAGCCTTGCTTGCTTTCATCACAGCCTATTTCCGCTATGCCTATGCTAATCAGCAGTCAACCAGCCTCAAATCATACTACATCAGCCTCTTATGCCTTTTCATCTTTGTCATTCTGACAGCTCTCTTCGGGGGCGACCTCGCCTTCGGAGTCTAGCACCAAAAAATTAAACACAGAGGCACAAAGGCACAGAGATCACAGAGGAAAGTCGTTAGATTAAGAATGTTTGTTTTTATTTTTTTTAACTTCAACAAATCATAGAATTTTTCTCTGTGATCTCTGTACCTCTGTGTTTAATTTTTTCGCGTCTTTTGTCATACACAAATCTGTGTCCTTCTTCGTGTCTTTGTATCTTTGCGTTGAAAATTTGGCGTGGCTACGCTTCGAACCAGCCGAAGGGGATGACATCCGAGATATTTGGGGAACGATGGCGGAGCATCATGAGCCGGTCGAAGCCGACAGCTACTCCAGAACAGTCAGGAAGTCCTTTTTCGAGGGCCCGCAAGAAATTCTCATCGAAGGGTAAAGCTTCTTTTTTCATGTTCAAGCGCGTCCGGTTGTCTTCCATGAAACGCTGCCGCTGCTCTGTTGGATCGATCAGTTCGTGATAGCCGTTGGCTAGCTCGACACCCTGATAGTAGACTTCAAAACGCTCGGCGACGGGCTCGATGCCATGCATCCGCTTGCGTGCCAATGCCGCCTGAGACGCGGGATAATAAGCTAAGACGGTTAGCTCTCCCTGACCCAAAGTTTCTTCGATTTTAGACTCTAAAATCAGATTAAGAAGGGAATCCTTGCCATCGGTCAAAATCGATGGATAATGGGAAATTTTGTGATTATTGATAAACGCGTAAAGCTCTTCTTCACTGGCTGTGACGTAATCGAGGCCGATTGTCTTCAGAAAGACTTCGCGATAGGTGACGATCTTTGAGGAAAGCTCACCCAAAAATAAACGGATGAATTTGATCGTCTCATCCATTATTTGCTCCATGGTAAATTCAAGTCTGTACCACTCTGCCATGGTAAATTCGGGATTATGCTTATGGCCGCATTCTCCATCCCGAAATACATGAGACAACTGATAGATATCGCCGATCCCATCAGCCAAAAGCCTTTTCATCCCAAATTCAGGTGAAGAATGGAGAAAATAACGCTCTTTCTGCCGGTAAAGGGCGGTCATCAAATCGATATTAGGATCGAGAGAGGCCTGTGCACTCAGAATTGGGCAATCTACCTCTAGAATATTTCTTTCAGAAAAAAAATGACGGGCTTTTTGCAGCATGAGAGCTCGGTCGCACAAACGGACGACCTTGCTCCCCTGTGAAAGGCTAGCTGACGCGTGAGACATATTCTCCGGTACGCGTATCAACCTTGATTTTTTCCCCTTGCTCGACGAAGATAGGAATCTGAATCTTTGCACCGCTTTCCAGAATAGCTGGCTTCAGCACTCGACCTGATGCAGTATTGCCCCGCGCTCCCGGATCTGTTTCAGTGACTAGCATTTCCATAAAAATAGGCGGCTCGATGTTGACGGGCTGGCCATTATAGAAAATCACATCGTAGAGATGGTCATCCATCAGCCACTGCGTTGTATCACCCAAGTTCTCAAACGGGATCTTGATCTGCTCAAATGTTTTGTCATCCATGAAGATGCAGCCATCATTTTCTTTGTATAGCATTCTCATTTGTGACTCTGAGACGTCCGCGACACCCAGCTTTTCACCTGATTTAAATGTCGATTCAATCACCCTGCCTGTTAAGAGGTGCTTCATCCGTATCCGGTTGAATGCCTGCCCTTTGCCGGGCTTTACAAATTCATTATTGATAATGATATAAGGTTGTTTTTCAACCTCGACTTTCATCCCACCTCGAATCTCGTTTGTACTTACTTGTCCTGCCATAAAAATCCCTAGTTTAATTTTGAACAATGACTATACCTCATCGCCTCCTAAGAAGTCAAGGGGGCACCAATTGCAATTCGGGGTAAGACTCCGAATTGCAATTCTTTTTCCTAGGAAAATTAAATCATTTTTGTATACGATCCGTTCTAATGAAAGGATAGTTATGTGGTTTAAAGAGTACCGAGATTACAAGATTGACAGACCTTTAATTAAAGAGAAAGTAGAGCCTGGCCATGGCATTATCGGATGCGAGATGCATGAGCTAAACGGGTGGGGGACTGAGCTGCACCATTTTCGTCCCAAGAAAAAAGGTTTTTTCAAAAGGCTTTTTGGCAGGAAAGACGATGGATGATCCGAGGCAGAGTCGCGGCGACCATACGTGGGACATCGTAATAGATTATAGAAGCTGTCCAGATTGCGGCTATATTATGGAAGACCGGCAGAAATATCAGCGGCACGATGACAATTTGGAGAAACAGATCGTCTGCGGCCGTTGCAACAAGACATTTACAGTGACAAAGAAAATACCATCTTCTTTTGGACCCCTATTTAATAACGATTAACGATTAGGAAAAACAATGGATAATAATGATAAACAGACAGAAGAGCAAAGAACTCTTCAAGAAAAGATTGCCCATGATACATTGGAGCGTTATTCAGGATCACCTATTGCCGATTTCCAGCCTTACGTGCTGATCACAAACTTTTCCAAGTATGTCCGCTATTTCGCAGAAAGCCGCAATGTGCCAATTATCGAGGGGTCGACGTTCCAAGTGGCCCATTCACCGGCGGAGAGGGTTTCTATACTGGATTTTAAGATCGGCTCTCCGGCCGCCGCTCTAGTGGCGGATTTGCTGGCGTTTCTACCGATTCGCGCGACGCTCCTTCTTGGGATGTGCGGTGGACTCCGCAGACACTATCAGATCGGTGAGTACTTTGTTCCTGTGGCCAGTATCAGGGGAGAGGGAACGTCTGATTTCTATTTCCCAGCTGAAGTACCCTCACTAGCAAATTTTCTCGTGCAAAAAATTGTGACAAACGTTTTAGATGAAGAAAATACTCCCTATCATGTAGGGATCACCCATACGACTAACAAAAGGTTTTGGGAGTTTGATAATGAATTTGCCAATAAGCTGAAGGCGACCAGGCCGCAAGCCATTGAGATGGAGTGTGCGACGTTGTTTATTGCTGGATACAGCCACAAGCTCCCCTTGGGGGCATTGCTGCTGATATCTGACTTGCCGCTGATGCGTGATGGGATCAAGACCAAGAAGAGTTCAGAGAACGTCTTCAATACCTATACTGGAGAGCATGTGGAAAAGGGAGTGAGGATTATGGGTTCTATTGATGAGGCTTTGAAAAAAGAAGCTAAAGGGATTTTTAGAGGTAGCAGAAAAAGATTTGAGAGCACATTGTCAGATCTAACATAGTGAAATTATGACAAATACAGAAAAAAGTAAAAAGATCATCCCTTGGTACTACAACAAGTTCTTCAAGTATACTACCGGCATACTGTTAATTTTGCTGATTGTTTTTGTTTTTTATCAGGTCGCATTTCTTCTTTATCCGCTTTTTAATTTTGTTTCGAGTCTTTTTGCCCCTCTGGCCATCTCCCTAGTGTTTTACTATATGCTCAGGCCATTAGTTAATAAGTTAGAAGAATATAACGTGCCTAGAGTTGTGACCATTCTTGTCTCCTATGTCATCATTGCAGTGATTTTAGCCCTTTTCTTTGTCTATGTCGGCCCAATGCTTGCTGATCAGGTCAAAGCCATTGCTGACACTACAGTTAAATCAATTGAGCAGATGCAAACAAATTCGAATTTTACAGCAGATAACCTGGAAATGAAGATTCAATATGCTGTAGAAGAAAGAATGATGGCTGTGGCTAAACAAGTGACCGTTTCTTTAAGTCAAAACTTACTGACGATCTTTGGATATATCACTCATATTGCCGCAATTTTGGCCGTCATTCCATTCATTGTTTTTTATCTTTTGAAGAGCGGGGAAGATTTTACCGCCGACTTCCTTGACCATATGCCGGAAGACTACACTAAGGAGGTAAAAAAGATCCTTAGGAATATCGATACTACGCTAGCAAATTTTATCACGGGTATTGTCACAGTATCTAGCATCGTTGGATTGCTCTTATTCATTGGATATTTAATTATTGGATTGGACTATGCCCTTATTCTTGCAGTGATTGCCATTATCTTTATGACCATCCCGTTTTTGGGGCCTTTATTGGCGATTGCCCCTGCATTGCTGGTAGGTATCACCATGAGTAATTATATGTTAATTAAGGTGGCCATTGTCTTTATCATTGTGCAGCAGATAGAAGCTAATTTCCTTTCACCCCAAATTTTAGGACACCGGCTGCACATCCACCCCCTTACACTTATCCTTGTATTGCTGGCAGCAGGTACCCTTTATGGCCTAGTGGGACTATTATTGGCGACACCAGGATATGCTGTCCTGAAGGTGCTTGTCGTTAACCTGTTCAAGATCTATGAACTCAGGTACCCCACCATTCAGAAAAGGCTCTCAGAAACATCTTAAAAAGCCGATATGAGTACTTAAGAGAATTAGGCTTGTTGTCTATTCTCAAAGGCTTGGTACAATGGTTTGATGAGCTGATCATTTCCTAAGTAATACTCTGAAAGTTTGATAATATTATCATAAAATAGTTTCTTGTGCTCTCATTTGTCATATAACCATATCTTGTCTACAAGAGTGATAATTTCTGACGTCGATTGATCGCCGGTAGTCAGAGTTACCTGTTCGCTCAGCCGCTGCTGGCGCAATTCCGAAAAAAATACCAAGGGATGTCTCATTACCTGAATGAAAAAAGTGGTCGCTTATGGTGTGCCACCTAAGCGCTTGCAATTCCCTACGGGATCTATGATGTTGAATGTGTTATGAATGAATCCAACCGACTTTTGCGCTCATAGATAATTTGCATTGATTTAATACCCATTTTTGCTAAACTCGATTTCCAATAACTCGAACAGATCGTCAACCTCATCGCCAAAGTGACAGCATCGCAATGAAAAAATATCGGTTATGTCTCTTTGTAGCAGCCAGCTTGATTTCACCATTTGTGATAGGTCAAGATGCTTCTTTTCCTTTGCTACAACATGCTGCTTCTGCGATTGCTCCAAAACCCCGTAAGGAAGCATTGAATTGGGAGAAACTTCACAAAAAGTATGTGGCAAAGGCTCGTCGAGGCAGAATAGAAGTGTTGTTCATGGGCGATTCCATCACTTATGGTTGGCAGATTGAAGCAAGACCAATATGGGATGAATATTTTGCTCCTTTGCATGCCGCCAATTTTGCCATTCCCGGAGATCGGATAGAAAATGTTCTTTGGCGCCTTCAAAATGGAGAGTTTAAGGGGATTAAACCAAAAGTAGTCGTGTTATTGATCGGGACCAACAACTGTGGTACTGACTCGGCTGAAAAGATTGCAGTCGGAATTAAAATGATCATAAATGAAATCCATGATAAAAGCCCCTCTACAAAAGTATTACTTTTGGGCATCTTTCCCCGAAATAAAGATTCGTTTCAGATGGTTAAAATTGAGAAGGCAAATGCTTTTCTCGCTAAATATGATGACGGCAGGATGACACGCTTTATTAATATTAATGATGAGTTTTTTGGACCGGATGGTCAGGTGCAAGAAGATATTATGTTTGACTACCTGCATCTCACCGTAGAAGGGTATATGATCTGGGCCAACGCCATGCTGAAGACCTTGGAGGATATGCTACAGTGACAACGCGTAACTAATCTTCAGAACTGTTACAAAATATTTATCAGTATATTTATCCATTTCCCGGAATTGGTTTTTTCCCTAACAAATTTTAAGATGCGCTTTGCTTTGATGATTGCATCATCTAATGCTTGTTTTTCTGGATTTAGTTCTGCATCTGGATAGCGAAAAGCAGTAAGTCTTCAGTAGCAAGTTTTTCAGATGCCCTAAGATCGCTTTCGGCTTTTGCCAGCCATTGTTTATGGCTTTGCATACAGCATTTTACCATCATGTTCGACCTGTTCATGATCTATGAACTCAGGTATCCAACCATTCAGAAAAAGCTCTCAGAAACATCGTAAAAAGCTACACCCTTGCTTTTTTATAACTATGAGTTGCGTCCCTTGTTGAATTCTGCTTATTCCTCATTCCTTGACCCTGATTTCTTGGAGGGCTTCTAGGGTCGCCTCTGGCTGTATTACGGCCATTGATGATTGGTTCGGCCTTAATGGAGGGATCGGGCTTATACTCAGGAATAATCACTTGTGGGATCTCGCACTTTAAGAGCCTTTCGATATCTTTAAGTAATTTGTGTTCATCAATGCAGACCAATGAAATGGCTTTTCCTTCATTACCGGCACGGCCTGTACGTCCGATCCGGTGGACGTAGTCCTCTGGGACGTTAGGGAGGTCAAAGTTAACGACGTGAGGCAACTGGTTAATATCCAGCCCGCGTGCCGCAATATCGGTTGCCACCAGGACGCGTACGCTACCTTTTTTGAAATCGGCCAAAGCTTTCGTACGGGCCCCCTGGGTCTTGTTACCATGGATAGCCGCAGAAGTGATTCCTGCACTGTCTAAGTGTTTAGAGAGACGGTTAGCGCCATGTTTAGTGCGCGTAAATACCAGTACCTGTTTCCAGTTTTCAGAGTTGATCAGATGTGTCAAGAGGGAGCTCTTGCGCTTGCTGTCGGTCGGATGAATGATCTGAGATACCCCTTCTGCGGTCGTATTGCGCTGCGCCACCTGAACCAGCTTGGGTGCCGTCAAGAAGTTAGCAGCCAGTTTTTTTATTTCATCAGAGAAGGTTGCGGAAAAGAGCAGGCTCTGTCGTTTCTTGGGAAGGATATTAAGAATTTTCCGGATATCGTGGATAAAGCCCATATCTAACATTCTGTCAGCTTCATCTAGTACGAGGACTTCGACTTGGGTGAGATCGACAGCTTTTTGACCCACAAGGTCAAGAAGGCGCCCTGGTGTAGCAACGAGGATATCAATCCCTTGTCGTAAGTGGCGAATTTGGTTATTGATGTTTACACCACCAAAGACGACAGCTGATTTCATTGAAAGGTACTTGCCATAGGCCTTGACGCTCTCTTCAACCTGGGCTGCCAATTCTCTGGTTGGTGTTAAGATGAGTGCACGCACCTTCTGGCTAGTGGCCCTTTTATTTTTAGATAATATTTGTAGTAACGGAAGGGTAAAACCGGCTGTTTTACCGGTTCCTGTTTGCGCACCGGCAAGCAGATCGCTTCCTTCTAAAACTAGCGGGATTGCCTGAATCTGTATAGGTGTGGGGACAGTATAGCCACTTTCAGCGACTGCACGGAGAAGCTCAGGGATAAGGTCAAATTGATTGAAAGACATAGATATATTCCTTTTTTGATTAACCTACCCAAATGAGTTAGATGGAATAGTCTAGGTTAGTATTTATTATGTAACTAGGTTAAATCGAATGAAATAAACATAAGAAACAGGGGTGGACTATAGCACCCCGAAAGTAGGATCATAGCATTTAAGTGATTAATAGTAAAGTATTTTTATGTTTTTTTTATGTTTTTTCCATCTCAGCAACGACTTTCTTTTCCATTTCCTGCGGGGATTTGAATTTGGGCATGAGGATCTTGCGGATGATCGAATCCTTTCCTTTGTTCTTTTCGATGGTGAGGGAGATTTTTTCCTGTTTGAGCAGGGTAAATCCATGCCTTGCTGCGTAGACGCGGACACGTGTAAGGTGGTAGAGCCATTGCGCCGGCTCGGGAGGGGCGCCAAATCGGTCTTGCATCTCTTCCCAGATGGCGTCGACCTCTTCCCATGAGATCGATTCACCCAATCGTTGATAGACCTCCATGCGGAGGCTGACTTCGTTGACATAAGTATCTGGAAGGCGAGCATCGACCGAGAATTCGACCTTGGCATCTGAGATGATGCTAGGCACCTTTCCTTGCATCGTCTGGATGGTGCGTTTGAGCATTTTGCAGTAAAGATGGAATCCTATTGATGAGACATGGCCCGACTGCTCTGTGCCAAGGATATCGCCGGCGCCGCGTATTTCAAGATCGCGCATGGCTACTTTCATTCCGCCGCCGTAGCCGCCCGATTCAGCCAGTGCTTGCAGCCGCTTGCGCGATATCTCTGGCATTGAAACGGTACTGGGAACAAGGAAGTAAGCGTAGGCCCGACGGTTCCACCGTCCAACGCGGCCGCGCAGCTGGTAGAGGGATGCCAAGCCGAACTGGTCGGCGCGGTCGATCAGGATGGTGTTAGCGTTGGGGATGTCGATACCGTTTTCAACAATGGTAGTGGCGATGAGAATGTCAGCGTGGCCATTCTTGAATGCATGGAAAGTAGCATCGATCTCATCAGCATGCATCTGTCCATGGGCTACCAGGACTCTGGCTTGTGGAAGAAGGTCTTTAACTCGAGTGGCTACAGAATAGATGGACTCGACACGGTTGTGAATGATAAAGGCTTGGCCATCGCGGGTCAATTCACGCATCAAGGCATTCTTTAAAGTAACATCCGTGAATTCGGTAATGATCGTTTTAATCGGTAGACGGTCCTGGGGCGGCGTATTAATGACAGACATATCCCTGGCTCCGACGAGTGACATATAAAGGGTTCGTGGAATCGGTGTGGCGGATAAAGTAAGGCAGTCAACACCACCCTTGATTTTCTTGAGATGCTCTTTGGCTTTGACACCAAAGCGCTGCTCTTCGTCGATGATGACCAGGCCAAGGTCTTTGAATGTGACGTCGGTACTGATCAAACGGTGGGTGCCTATGACGATGTCGACCGAACCTGCAGCAATCCCTTCCAGGGTCTCTTTGATCTGTTTGCCGGAGCGGAAGCGGGACAAAACGCCTACATTGACAGGAAAGTTGCTCATTCGATCTGTAAAGTTATCAAAGTGCTGCATGGCTAAGACGGTGGTAGGGACTAGGACAGCAACTTGCTTCTGACCTTCCACAACAGCTTTAAAAGCTGCCCGCAATGCGACTTCAGTTTTCCCATAGCCCACATCTCCGCAAATCAGCCGGTCCATTGATTTATTCGACATCATATCTTGTTTGATGTTGGCTATGGCTTCGAGCTGGTCTTCTGTCTCGGAAAATGGGAATTCTTCTTCGAATTCGAGAAGTTCAGCCGTATCTGCAGGAAAGGCAAAACCTTCTTTGACGGAACGCTTGGCATAGGTCTGCAAAAGCTCGGCTGCATATCCAAGGATAGCCTTCTCGGTCGTTTCTTTGGTCTTCTTCCACCGACCGCTGCCTAATGTATGCAATCTGGGGGACTCTTCGCTCGATCCGATATATTTTGTGATGAGGTGAGCCTGGTTTAATGGCACGTAAAGCTTGGAGTTTTCGGCATATTCGATGGTGAAGAATTCGCTTGGAATGCCCAGGTGGTTGGGTCTCTTTTCGATACCTAAAAATTTACCAATTCCATTGTGGAAGTGGACGACCAGCTCGCCTGGTACCAGGTCATATGAATCGGAGGGGGTAGTATGGTAGGTGCTGCGCTGTTTTTGACGACGCAGTTTGTAGCGGTGGGTGATTTCAGTCAGAGGGAGGACGACGATTTTTTGGTCCTGAGTCGCAAAGCCACTGGAAAGATAGCCTATATGATAGAAAGTCTGCTTTGGCAGGCGGATTTTGGCATCGAGAAGACGTTTATGCAGATTTTCCTCTTCCAGTTCGCTCGAGCACAAGAAATGGAGGCGGGTGTCTTCATGACTTAGGACAGAAAGACGGTAGAGCAATTCATCGCCGGAAGGTTCGCCATCTTCTTGTGAGAATAAATAGTCACTGACAGTATTGAACAGGTGGTTCCATCTTTTTATCTTCCATTCGCGGTTGAACATTTGGAATATAAGCTGGTGGAACGACGTTTGTCTTGAATAATAGCCCGTCTTTTTTTGATCGAGTGCTTTGACTTCGCTCAGCTCTTCAATCGGTTTGGAGGACAGTAGGATTTTCTGCAGGGGGGCAAGCTGATCTAGAAAATCATCGATGGAGCTGAAGGCATGGTTCTTTCCCACCATATTGATGAGGGAAGCATACCTATCTTCTAATGACAGCAGATCATCAAAAACAACGAGGGTATCGGGTCCTAAATAATCGAGAATAGAAGCTTGTTTGACATTTTGATTCAGCAGCTCCAATTCCACTGCCGGAGTGATTTCAATTAGATCGATTGGTTTGACCGATTTTTGCCCGATAGGATCATAAATACGCAGAGACTCGATGTCATCTCCCCAAAATTCTATTCTGAATGGATCCGGCGATGAAACAGGAAAGACATCGATAATGCCGCCGCGAACAGCATACTCACCCTTGTCAGAAGCAACAGTTTTTTTTTGATAGCCCATTTCAGTAAGTTTATGAATGAAATCTTCGAAACCAATGGTTTGTCCCCGTTTCAAAGTGAGATAGAGATTTTTAAAAACCGATGGATGGATGAGTCTTTGCAGGCAGGCTTGCAGTCCGGTTAAGATGATGTGCGGCTCCGAAGAACTTTCAAGCTGCTTTAAAACTTTATACCTCTCTCCTACGATATCAGGACTGGGAGGAATATTTTCTGAAGGCAAGGTCTCCCACGAGGGGAAGTCGACGACCGGGCGGTTGGTGAAAAGGCTGAAGTCATGGAAGAGGCGCACCTCCTCCTGGCTGCCGCCTGTCAGGATCAGGATATGCTTACCGGTGGCCTGCTGAGCCAGTGAAGCGACCAATCCTTTCGGGGAATTCCATAGCCCTTCGATCAAGATCGATTCCCGATTGGTCAGCGCCTGCTGCAACTCAGCTATTCGCTCACTTTCTAATATTTCTTGGAGGATGTTAGGCATCCTTTAGCGCTTTATCTCTTGCATCAAATGTTGCCGCACAACCCTCAGCGCCTCGCCGAGCTTCTGTGGAGCCTTGCCGCCGCCTTGGGCAGAGTTTTGTTTGCCTCCTCCAGTCCCTTCAACAATCGGCATCATGATTTTGAGCAGCTCATTAGCGGAGAATCCCTTTTTGACCAAGTCATCGGAGACGTTGGCCATCACCTGGCATTTATTAGGCATGACAGCGCCGAGGATGACAATGCCTGACTTCATCTTTTCACCAATGAGGTCCATGCACATTTTCAGCTCTTCAGCCGTAACCGGCACTTCAGCCAAGACCACCGGGATCTCTTGTGCTTTTTCCGACTGTTCGATGAGTCCCTGTACAAGGGATTGCATTTGATGCTTCTTCAAGTCTCTTAGTTCCTGAAGATAGGTTTTGTTTTCTTCGAGCAACTTTTCTATCCTGTCATGAACATGATGCTGGGTTGCTTTCACCGTTTCAGATATCTTTATAACGAGATTTTCATTATCCCTGTTCAATTGTTCTGCTTCCTCGCCGGTGACAGCTTCGATGCGGCGGACACCTGCGGCGATGCTGCTCTCTTTGGCAATGCGGAAAAGTCCAATGTTGCCTACGGAAGAAGTATGGGTACCGCCGCAAAGTTCCTTGGAGTAGTCGATGTCTACTACACGCACGGTAGAACCGTATTTTTCTCCGAAGAACTGTTTGATGTCATCGCGTTTCTGGACCTCATCATATTTGACTTCGTAAGTTTTAACAGGAAGGTTTTCCCGGATCTTGCGATTAACCAGATCTTCAATTTTCCGGATTTCATCCAATGTTAAAGCTTTGTGATGGCTAAAATCGAAGCGGAGCCTTTGAGGATCAACGACTGATCCTGCTTGCTTGATATGTTCTCCCAAGACTTGATGAAGAGCCCAATGGAGCAAGTGGGTCGCGGTGTGGTTGTTGGCAATTTTTTGATGGCGTCCTTTATCAATCGTGGCTTTCAGCTTTTCGCCAACAGAGATCACCCCTTTTTCAAGAACGCCATAATGGGTGATAACCCCTTTATAAGGCGATGTAGTGTCTTTAACTGTAAAATTCACTTTATCGTTGTTCAAAAAGCCGGTGTCACCTACCTGTCCGCCCATTTCAGCGTAGAATGGAGTCTCTGCCAGGATGATTAAACCTTCCTGTCCGGTTTTCATGTTCTGAGTAAACTCGCCGTCGATCACAATGCCGACAATCTTGCTTTCGATGTCTTTATTTTGATAGCCGATAAATTTGGTCTCGCCATGCTTCTTGGCAAATTCGGCGAAGACATTTTCACCGGCAATTTGCTGCACGTTTTTCTGAACGCTTCTGGAGCGTTCTTTAGCTTCTACTTCCAGCAGCTGATATTTGTTCTGGTCGACAGTTAGAGCAGAGTCCTTGGCAATTAACAGGATTTCTTCGATAGGGAGTCCATAGGTGTCTTTCAATTTGAAAGCGTCCTCCCCGCTGATAACCTTATCTGCTGCTTGGGCCTTGTCAATGACTTGACTAAGAATGTTGCCGCCTCGCTTTAAAGTGCGTTGAAAGGCTTCTTCTTCGATGGTCAAGATTTCGCTGATCCGCCCCTGTCCCTTGACAAGTTCAGGATAGTCGGATCCCATCTCACTGACGAGCCTTGGCAAAACATCGGCCAGGAAAGGTTTTTCCATGCCTAGCTGTCGCCCATAACGGACAGCGCGCCGCAGTACCTTTCGCAAGACATAGCCGCGGTCGACGTTGCTTGGTTGGACACCATCGGCAATGGCGAATGAAAGACAGCGCAGGTGGTCGGCTATCACCCTGAACGCAGCCGAACTGTCGCTATCGGCATGATAAGGTTTACCTGTGATTTTCTCGACTTGCGCAATTATCCCGCGCAGGACATCCGTTTCAAAGACGCTTTCTACTCCCATCTTAAGGCTTATGACCCTCTCCAGGCCAGCTCCGGTGTCGATCGACGGCTTTGGCAACGGTTCGTTAAGTCCGGAAGGCTGTCTGTTAAACTGCATAAATACCAGGTTCCAGTACTCGAGATAACGCTCTCCGGAGATGTCTTCAGATGGATTGCGCGCATCGCCAAATTTGTTTCCGCGGTCATAAAGCAATTCGGAGCATGGTCCACAGGGGCCGGTGTCGCCCATGGCCCAGAAATTCTCTTTTTCACCAAAGCGGGTGATCCTTTCAGCAGGAACATATTTAGTCCACATTTCAAAGGCCTCGTCATCGTCGCGGAAGACAGTCGGCCAGATGCCGTTGGGATCAAAGCCAAATATATCGGTAGAAATTTCCCAGGCAAATTGGATCGCTTCTTTTTTAAAGTAGTCGCCAAAGGAGAAGTTGCCGAGCATCTCGAAGAAGGTGAGGTGGCGCGAGGTATGGCCTACATTTTCCAGGTCATTATGTTTTCCACCGACCCGGATACATTTTTGGCTAGTGGCCGCACGGGTATAGTCGCGATGGCTTTCGCCAAGAAAGACGTCCTTAAACTGATTCATTCCGGCATTATTAAACAAGAGGGTAGGATCGTCATGTGGAACGACGGAGGATGACGGAATGACAGCATGCTTATGCTTTTTAAAATAATCTAAAAATTGGCGGCGTATGATCTGCGTTGACATATGTACCTTCTTTTATTAATGAAAAATCATTCTATCATAATTATCACGAAAAAATAAAGAACAAGAGGATCAAGCATATTTATCAGGCTTGGATGTAGAGGTTGACGTGGGGGAAGACAATGATTCAAAAAACATTAAGCTTGTATTGAATATTTGAAAGAACTCTCTTTTCATTTGATCACTGGCCATCTTAACCTTTTCAGGTGAGGAAACTACCATTTTAACAATTAATGGGAGTTCGGAACTTACGGCAGCTGAGTCAAAGCTCTGTCCCGCCCAGGGAATACAGGGGAAATTAGCGTACTCGTTACCCAAAGCTCTTTTGGGTGCTTTATATTGTATCATTAAGGGGGCATTTTCATTAGCCAGTCCGCCAAGAGTTTCGGCTGCTGTTGTAGATATATGGATAACGATTTGGTTTTCGGTCAGCTGGTTAAACCCTTCTTGCAATAAATTAAGCAGCGATTTTGCAGTACTGTTTTTGTTAATTTTGTTGAGGATTTTATCGACAATGATATTATTATTGTTCATCTCTTTTATGAGAAACGAGCGGTTTTGCAAATCCCGTTTATACTGTTGCCATTCAGCCACCAGCGCAGTGCAGGCATAATTCCTTTGGCTGATATCGCCATTAGTTAAAAGGCGTACATCTTCCAGACACATCGCCAGCTTAAATATCTCCAAAAAAAGGATGGTAATGGTTTCTGCAACATGTAAAAGATAAGCCGGACAGGCGGCAACCTTGTCTTTAAATTGTTTTTTAAAAGACGGCGAGGTGATTGTCAGCTTTTCATCCGGATTAAACGAATCAGGGTCATAGATGGAAAAACGGTTGTACAAGGCATCTTGAAATGATTGATAAGCGAGGTAAACTTCTTCGTATTGCTTGACGATGTCGTTAACCGATTTCCCGATCAACGCTATTTGCAGCGCATAGGCTGAAGTTTCTGTCATCGGGGCCAGTACATCAATGGCGGAACCATAGATGAAGGGATTACCATCGTGCGGATTTTCTTGAGCATTCTTCAGAATTAATGAAAACTTCACGTTGCGGTAAATGACGTGGGCTTTTTCAAAATATTTAGCTGCCGTTAGAAGATAAGGGGGGAGAGGGTATTTGGCTTGTGATTCTTCCAACGATGCTGTACGGATAATCTGGGATACTTCTGTCATGATAGTCTCCTGTTGAATTTCTATACTATAAGAGATAGGCCTTTATCGGAAAGAGTTTCGTGTGGAGATCCAGATACGTCAAGATTTCAGCGATAAGGTGCAGAGATATTAAACGCATAGGCAAGGCAAAGCACAGAAAACAAAAATCCCAGAGAAGAGAGCGGAGAGGATGTAAAGGATGTTTAGGATAGGTAGGATATAGAGCGGAGAGGATGTAAAGGATGTTTAGGATAGGCAGGATATAGAGCGGAGAGGATGTAAAGGATGATTAGGATAGGCAAGATATTAGAGCGGAGAGGATGTAAAGGATAGTTAGGATAGGTAGGATATAGAGCGGAGAGGATGTAAAGGATGTTTAGGATAGGCAGGATATAGAGCGGAGAGGATGTAAAGGATGATTAGGATAGGCAAGATATTAGAGCGGAGAGGATGTAAAGGATAGTTAGGATAGGTAGGATATAGAGCGGAGAGGATGTAAAGGATGTTTAGGATAGGCAGGATATAGAGCGGAGAGGATGTAAAGGATGATTAGGATAGGCAAGATATTAGAGCGGAGAGGATGTAAAGGATAGTTAGGATAGGCAGGATATAGAGCGGAGAGGATGTAAAGGATAGTTAGGATAGGCAGGATATAGAGCGGACAGGATAGATAAGGATGGTTAGGATAGGCAGGATATAGAGCAGATGTGATTTAACCGTGCCTACCCCTACCGAGGTAGACCTGTGTTAACCAGATAGGCACGGATCTAACTTTGTTGTGCTGTTTCTAGCATTATGATCGACTAAATGAAAATGAACGAAAACTTAAAAACAATTTATCTGACACCTTTCAAGCGAAGGAAATTCCTCAAGAAAAACTGCATATTGATCAAGGTTTAAGCTATAAGAGGAGTACCTCATTTAGTCCGCCCTTTTTTTCACGGCGCGCTTGTATCCTATCCATCTTATAAATCCTTTCCATCCTTTCCGCTCTCTAATCCTGTCTATCCTAATCATCTTTATCATCCTTTCCGCTCTCTAATCCTGTCTATCCTAATCATCTTTATCATCCTTTCCGCTCTCTAATCCTGTCTATCCTAATCATCTTTATCATCCTTTCCGCTCTCTAATCCTGTCTATCCTAATCATCTTTATCATCCTTTCCGCTCTCTAATCCTGTCTATCCTAATCATCTTTATCATCCTTTCCGCTCTCTAATCCTGTCTATCCTAATCATCTTTATCATCCTTTCCGCTCTTTTCTTTGACCTCTGAGACCTCCTGTACTTGATTTTTTCTATTGTCCTGCGTGACTCCTTTGCGATCTTTGCGTCCCTTTGCTCCTTTGCGTTAAAATTTAGGAGTCACTGTTGGATTACATCTCATTTTTCCACACACACCGTTACTTTTACTGTTTTGACTTATTTTTTACTTACCGCTACTATAATTCCCAAATTCCCAAAAAGGATACCGGCATGAATACCTTAGAAAAAGTTTGGCCTCAAGGCAATAAATTAGATGACGAACAAAAACAAATTCTTTCCAGAATAGCTAACACCATCCGTGGACTGTCGATAGATGCCGTTCAAAAAGCAGATTCCGGCCATCCGGGGTTGCCGATGGGATGTGCCGAGCTCGGAGCTTACCTATACGGACACCACCTTAAGCATCATCCTAAAAATCCGCAGTGGCTCGATCGCGACAGGTTGATCTTGTCGGCCGGGCACGGGTCGATGTGGCTTTATTCTTGTTTGCACCTTTCCGGGTTCAACGTCACTTTGGATGATATTAAAAATTTTAGACAGCTCCATTCTATTACTCCCGGACATCCTGAATATGGGATGACAGAAGGTGTGGAAACCACCTCCGGGCCATTAGGGCAGGGAATTGGCAATGCTGTGGGACAGGCCCTCGGATTTAAGTTGCTGGCTGCACGCTTCAACACTGAAAAGTATAAAATTTTTAACAATAAAATTTATGCTGTAATGGGTGATGGCTGTGTCATGGAAGGGATTTCTTCAGAAGTCTGTTCATTGGCTGGGCATCTGAAATTGGATAATCTGGTCGCCATTTACGATGCCAATAATGTATGCCTTGATGGTCCTCTTAGCGAAAGCTGTTCAGAAGACACCAAAACGCGTTATTTAGCCTATGGCTGGGACGTCTATGAAGTCAATGGACATGATCTCGAAGCTCTCGACAACGTCTTCAACAAGATCAGGAGAAGACAAGAACGTCCATGCTTGATTATCTCCCGCACCGTTATCGGCAAAGGAGCTCCCAATAACGCAGGTACCTGCAAGGTGCATGGTTCGCCGCTTGGACACGAAGAGATCAAAGCTACCAAAGAGGCTCTTGGAATTCCCCAAGATGAATTTTATGTCCCGCAAGCTGTCCTCAACTACTTTCAGGGGAAAATTATTGAAGATGCCAAAAAAGAAGAAGACTGGAATCAAATTTACGCAGCATGGGAAGAGGCTAATCCAACTAAAGCGATCGAATTGAAAGAGATGCTCCAACATGTAATTCCGCCCGATCTGGAACAAAAATTGCAAGAATTGCCAATAAAAGGGAACATCTCAGGCAGAAAAGCCTCTCAAGACTGCATCAACCTCATCGCCGAACTGCTGCCAAATATTTATGGTGGATCAGCCGACCTCTCCTGCTCAGATATGACGACTATCAAGAAAGGACAAATGGTGGGTCCCGGACGCTTTATCGGACAGAATATCAAGTACGGAGTCAGGGAATTCGGCATGGCTGCCATTGCCACAGGCCTTTCACAAACCGGAATGATGATTCCCTTCATCGGAACTTTTTTGACTTTTTCCGATTACATGCGCAATGCCATCCGTCTGGCAGCCTTGCAGCATGCGCAAGTGATCTATCAGTTCACCCACGATTCGATCTTTCTGGGAGAAGATGGTCCCACCCACCAGCCTATCGAACATTATGCCGCTTTGCGGGCGATCCCGCAGCTGCAGGTGATCCGTCCAGCCGATGCCAATGAAGTCAAAATGGGATGGCTCGCTGCCCTGCAGTATAAAGGACCGACGGCGCTCATCTTATCGCGTCAGAATCTGCCCGACTTGATAGGGACGAAGGTTCCCTATGCCGATGGGATGGGAAAAGGGGCTTATATCGTCAAACATGAAAAAACACAACCAGACTTCACTCTGATCGCTACAGGCTCCGAAGTATCCTTAGCCATTGCCGTTGCAGAAGAGCTCGAAAAGCATGATAAGGCTGTTAGGGTGATCTCCATGCCTTGCTGGGAAATCTTTGAAAAACAAGGCTCGGAATACAAAGAGAGCCTCCTTGGCGGCGACATCGGAAAACGGGTCAGCATTGAAGCGGGCGTAGACCTTGGCTGGCATAAATATATCGGACGCGATGGCATTGCCATCTGCCTTGAACGGTTTGGTGCTTCAGCCCCCGCCGGCGCCCTCGCCAAAGAGTTCGGTTTCACCGTCGAAGATATCCTGGAAAGGATCCTTTTTTAGTGAGGGCGTAGATGTAGCCTTTCTTCATCATATTATAGGCCGAATTCTTTATGCGACTTTATCACGTCTGCCGGTAAAATAAGAGAAGCGATCGCCATCTCGGCATTTTGATAAAAAAATCGGAGAAATTCCTGTTCGGTTATTTTTTCAATAATAGAGATGAGCAAGAGAGTTCTTTCATCTAGCATGACTTTCTTTTTTGAGATCCAATCAAATAATAATTCAATGCCTTTGGTCTTTTTCAAACCATCATAAAGCTGAACAAAATGATCGATGATATGATAAACATTAGGTTGTTTATCGATATATAAACTGATTGAAGAAAGAATACAAAACCATCTGCACTCTTTGAATTTTTGACTTTTTTTAGAATCATAAAAAATATTTTCCAGGATATCATCAAGTAAATCATCTTCTTCAAAAAATATTGATGAACAGATAATCGTTGCTGAAGACCGTTATAGCATTGCCTACGATGCGTTTTGCATTGCATGAGTGCGTGTTATAACAAAGCGCCGGCGGAGCCGCCCTATTTTCATTCGATTTTTTTTCGCATAATTGTTAGACTAATAAACCCACTTGATATAGGTGTAGTGATTTTGTTTAATAAATTCATGCTGATTATTTTTCTGTTGGTGACATGGGCACTGAATGCGGCTCAGGATCTCAACCATCCCTTAACACTTTCCGAGTTGGTTGACATCGCCCTGGAAAATCATCCGTCGACCAAACAGGCATGGTGGAATGCCAATCGGGCTGCTGCTGCCTTGGGCAGTGCCAAGAGCGCCTATTATCCTCAAGTGGGCTTTGATGCCTATGTGAGTAAAGGCCGCACATATAAATTTGTCAACGGCCCTGATACCGACTATACCCTGGCAGGGACAGACATCACCCTTTCCATGCTGCTGTTTGACTTTGGCGAAACGAATGCTAATGTCGGCGCAGCCAAAATGGCCCTTGTGGCGGCTAATTGGCAATCAGAATGGAGCATTCAAAAAGTGATGGTGAACGTCCTTGAAAATGCCTATGCGGCTTTTCATGCCGGTGAAGTGTATCAGGCCGCCCTTGTTTCCCTCAAAGAAGCCACCGTTGTCCGGGATGCTGCTCTCGAGCTCAATCGGACAGGATTGACCTCTGTCACCGATGTCTATACAAGTCAGGCTAATTACTCCGAAATGAAAATGGATTTAGCCCGCCAAAAGGCTTTGTTGGATATTCAAATAGGCAAGCTTACCACCAGCCTTGGATTACCGGCTAACACTTGCATCGAGCTCGCTCCGATTCCTAAGCCACCGTCTTCGAGACAGGTGGACGTTAATAAGTTGATTGAACTAGCGTTGAGGCAGCGGTCCGATTTGTTGGCCAAGCAAGCCAAGCATACCGAAGCACTGGCGCGTCAAAAACAGGTTGGCGCATCGTATGGGCCTAAGTTAACATCCGGTGCACGCGGCGGGACAGACCATTATTTCCATGATAGGGCCCATGGAGGACACTATGAAGTGCGTTTGGACTTTGAGCTGCCTCTCTTCACAGGATTTGGTGCCACCTATCAGAAACGGATGGCTTTTGCCAACGCTAAGATATCGATGGAAGAATTAGCTGAGCTTGAACTGGAAATTTCACTAGAAGTATTAACCCATAGCCGTACTCTGGAAGCTGCGCAGGAGATCCTGCCTGATGCTGATGAATACCTTGCCAACTCGATCAAGGCTTATGAAGGTGTCCTGCAGAAGTACCAAGCTGGCAAGGAGAGGATCACTGAGCTTTCGAATGCCCAGCAGCAATTGGCACAGGCCCGTGTTCGCTATAGCGATGTGAAAACCCGATGGCTAGTGTCTCTGGCCAACTTGGCATATGCAACAGGGACATTATGTCCCTATCTGGAGAAACAATGAAAAAATATTCACTTATCATTCTATTCACTGCCTCCCTTGTTATAGCGGGTTGTGAAAGCAGCCATGACGCCCATATGCCGGAGATGCCGGCGATTCCTGTCAAGGTCGTGCAACCCATTGTCAAGGATCTTACCGTCTATGTCGATTCCATCGGCACCTTGCATCCGTCAGTTTCTTTGGAGATTCGTCCGCAAGTAACTGGTCAGTTATCAAAAGTGATGGTTAATGAAGGGCAGTGGGTGAAAAATGGAACGCCTCTTTTCCAAATCGACTCGAAGCCATATGCCATCAAGGTGAGAGAAGGGGAAGCACAGCTGGCTATGGAACAGGCCGACTATCAGGCTGTCCAAAAAAAACTGGGTCGTTTTAAGGAATTGGCAGGTAAAGATCTGATCTCCCAGATGGAATGGGACGATCTCAGTGCCCAAGAGCAAAAATTGCAAGCTAGCGTACTGTTGAACGCTGCGCGGCTGGGTGCTACTCAACTGGATCTCGAACACTGCACTATTCTTTCCCCTCTTGATGGGAGGGTCGGTAAGTTGGATGTGCATCCAGGGATGCTGGTGGATCAGACAGAATCACTTGTCACCATATCCAAAATGGACCCTTTGATCGTTGAGTTTTCTATCACTGAAAAGGAATTCCCTAGGATGCCAAATGAGAATGGATCTGTTGAATTAGTTGCTCTGTGCGGCTCTGAAGTATGCCAGGATGGGACTGTGACATTTATCGATAATCAATTCGACTCTAAAACAGGTTTGTTGATGATTCGTGGAAAAGTGCCTAATCCCTATTACAAGCTTCGTCCGGGGCAAAATGTGAAAGTCAAGTTACCTGTCGCCATTGAAACGAATGCCAAACTGATCCCGCAAAAAACAATTAGATACAATCAGGAAGGGCCCTATGTCTATGTCATCAAGGAAGACCAGACTGTAGCGCTCCGACCATTACTCTTAGGCAGCGAACATGACAAAGATCAGGTGGTCTTGCAAGGGATCGAACCTGAAGAGAAAATTGTCATTGATGGGCATTTGCGATTGTCGCCGGGTATTAAAGTAGAAATCAAGCCATGAATATATCCGCACCATTTATCAAACGTCCTGTCATGACTACTTTCGTCATGCTGACCATCATATTGGCAGGGATTGCCGCCTTTTTTAAACTGCCGATCAGCGACTTGCCCAATATCGAACATCCTAACATCGTCGTCTCTGCAGGTTATTTGGGTGCTAGCCCTGAGGTAGTCCTAAATCAGGTGACCATCCCCCTGGAAAAAGAACTGACCCATGTGAAAGGACTTCTGGAAATCTCATCTACTAGCTCCTCAGGACATTCTTCCATCTCGTTGTCATTCAGTTTTTCCAAAGATATGAACGAAGCCATCCGTGATGTACAGGCTGCTATTAGCCGGGCAGAGGGGCAACTGCCCAGTGACCTGGATCCGCGGCCCTCCTACCATCTGCAGGAAGGAAGTCAGGAACCTATCATGTTCTTTCTCCTGACCTCAGATAATTCATCTATCGGTGATTTACGCAGCTATGCCGATGCCTATGTCGTGCCTCGTCTTAGTCGCGTTGAGGGAGTATCTGAAGTACAAATTTATGGCAGTACTAATTCTGTCTGGATCAAACTGAATCCGGAGCTGATGGCTATCAGAAAAGTAGGATTCAACGATGTAGTTGATGCTGTACGGCAGAAGACTAATCAAATGCCTTTAGGAAGCATCCAGACTGGCAGCAAACTTTTATCGATAGAGCTTAAGGGAAAGATCCATGATGCCAAAGAGTTAGGGGATTTAATCATTGGCGATCACTTGATCAGATTAAAAGATATTGCTGAGATTTCCACGAAATCTGATACGGAGCTTGAATTTCATTTTGGAACACACGAAAAAATATCAACTGCCTTAATCATGGGAATAAAAAAAATCAGCGATGGCAATACAGTTGCTATCTCGCAATCCGTTTTAGAAAAACTCAACGCAATTAAAAAGGAACTTCCTCCTTCGATCCATTTAACGGTCTGGTTTGATAAAGCCGTTTGGATTAAAGGGGCGATTGTCGATGTCGAATGGACGCTTATTCTGGCGTTCCTTTTGGTCGTAGTGGTCATCTATTTTAGCTTGGGACGCTTGACCGACTCACTGATCACAAGTATTGCTTTGCCTCTATCGATCATTGGGACATTTATCATCATGTATCTGGCCAACTTCAGCCTCGATATCCTTTCTCTGTTGGCATTGACCCTTTCAGTCGGATTTGTGGTCGATGACGCCATTGTGGTGTTAGAAAATATTGTACGCTCCCAGGAGAATGGCACATCGGCTCGTGAAGCCAGCCTAAAGGGATCCAAACAAATATCATTTACTATCCTGTCGATGACCCTGTCCCTTGTTGCGGTTTTCATACCGATCTTGTTTATGGAAGGAATTAATGGAAGGTTATTCAGAGAATTCAGCATCACCCTCGCTGTTGCTATATTGGTTTCCGGCTTTGTCTCTTTGACCCTCACTCCCATGCTTTGCAGCCGCTTTCTTTCATCTCATGCCCGAAAGAGCAAAATGCAAAGTTTGGTTGACCAAGCCAATTCCTGGATGACAGATCTCTATGGAAGGACTTTAAAACCCTGTTTCCGTTATCCTAAAACAATATTGATGTTTGCTTTAGCATGTATGGGATTAACGATTCTTCTCTTTTCCAAATTGCCGGTTAACCTATTTCCTCCTGAAGACAGAGGATACAATTTTGTCATTGTCAATCTCCCAACGGGTATGAATTCTACAGATATGACGGCACAACAAAAAGAGCTCGAAGCTATCGTTCAGGCTAACCCTCATATCGAGAAGTTTATCAGTTTGTCCATGGGCAACAACATTTTTCTTATAGTCAGCTTGCTTCCTATAGACCAGCGACCTCCACAGCAACTGGTAATGGCCGATTTGCAAAAGCAGTTCGACGGTATTCCCGGCTTGCAGACTTTTTCTCAGCCCTATCAGTTGATCAATCCCGACATGGATTTTGGCAGCGCCGGCCAGTACCGGCTGGTCGTCAAAGGGCTCGATTACCCGGAAGTAGAAAAAGGGGCAGCCGATTTGACTCTTGCCATGCAGTCTCATCCGGAATTCTCATTCGTCCTCAATGGAGTTAGCAATGATACTCCCATATTGGCAATGAATTTCAATGAAGAATTGGCCAGTCAATACGGGTTCGATAAGGATGATGTTCAGATGCTGCTGCAACAAGCTTATGGACAAGGCTCAGTCGGGAAAATCCAAAAGGGTATCATTCAGGAACATATTTTCATGGAACTTCTACCAGATTATCAGAATTCTGCCGGAGCTCCCAATAAGCTTTATCTGACAGGACGCAACGGAGCTGTTGTACCATTGAAGGCCCTGGCCGAATGGGAAGAAAAGCTCGGATCTCCATCGTTGGATAGGCTTGAGCAACTTCCCTACACATGGATCCGTTTTTCCCTAGCCGATGGTATAGCACCTAATGTGGGTTTGCATCTGGCCGAAAAGATTGCTACCGAGATTCTGCCCGAAAATGTCAGTGGATCCCTGACAGGAGCTGCCAAGGAGACCGCAAGAGCTATCAATAGTACGTTGCTATTGTTATTATTTGCCGTGGTGGTGATGTATATAGTATTAGGAATACTCTACGAAAGCTTTATCCATCCACTAACCATATTGTCATCCCTCCCTTTTGCCGGCCTGGGTGGTGTCTTGACCCTCTTTTTGTTTGACGAACCCATTTCTATTTTCAGCGCCGTCGGATTTTTACTTTTAATCGGGATAGTAAAGAAGAACGGGATCATGATGGTGGATTATGCCCTGGAAGCCAAAAAAGAAGGTAAGTCAAGCGAACAGGCTATCTACGAAGCCTGTCTGGTCCGTTTGCGTCCCATCATGATGACGACCGTTGCTGCTGTGATGGGTGCCATCCCCATTGCGATTGGTTTCGGTGAAGGTGCCGAGATGAGACGTGGATTAGGCCTTGTGATCGCGGGCGGCTTGCTTTTTTCTCAGCTGTTGACTTTGTACGTGACTCCTATCCTTTACATTGTCTTTGACATGTTAACGTCGCCTACAGGGAGCGGAGAGGATGTAAAGGATGATTAGGATAGGCAAGATATTAGAGCGGAGAGGATGTAAAGGATGATTAGGATAGGCAAGATATTAGAGCGGAGAGGATGTAAAGGATGTTTAGGGTAGGCAAGATATTAGAGAGGAGAGGATGTAAAGGATGATTAGGAT
>Ga0207010_1001_pt1 | contig 54954 bp, 55 predicted proteins | sample Alteio_BWMinCont_82_FD_153465 | JGI IMG/M metagenome (GOLD analysis project Ga0207010, IMG submission 153465) | Enriched cells from forest soil in Barre Woods Harvard Forest LTER site, Petersham, Massachusetts, United States -... | ecosystem: Environmental > Terrestrial > Soil > Temperate forest >...
CATTATTCCCACATTCCTACGCTTACGAATCACTTTTTTTGAATTTCGATGGTTTAAGAGGTATCTAAAGGCTCCTGTTTAAAAACAAGCAGAGTTAGGGTATAAAAATAAAGTTATTGTTTGCAATTTTTCTCTTTTGATGTTTTTTATTTGAGATCTAATTCCATTTATTCCATAAACTTCACATCTTCAGTGCTTTGTTAATTCATAAAAATATCTTTTCAGTTCTAGAATATGGGTTCAGAAAATTTCGGAAAAATTTTTAGAAGTTTCTCCTTAGAGAGATTTCCTTAAATATGAATTAGTACCGGTTCTATTAAGGAACATACCCCCTCTGCTTTTCCAAGGTACTGGTTCCATCTTCTGGGAGTCCCATTAGTTTTCAGCAGGGTTCTTTGTCTTGTTTGTAACCACTTTGATGAACTCGCTTTTCTTGACATAGCCGAAGAAGCCATTAGGAAACGAATCAAATGGTAGGAAAGCAAGATATGCTTCTCTATTGCCTCCAGAAGCGTAGAAACGCTGACGTGCTTGCATCTCTAGTATCCTTTGATGCTGAGCGTCGCTTGGCTTACCAATACCAATCAAAGCCCATAATCTATCGCCCGATCCCATCTTTTCTAATCTATTTAATCGTATTTTGTGAGACATGAAAACCCTCCTATTCTGTAATGGTATCCTCTAGTTTTCTGATCCGTTGCTCAACATCTCTAAACTCCATGAACTTGAGTGTCATGTTTAGCATATCAATGGCAACTCTATGCCGGACTGACTCTGACTCTGCATTATCAAGCAAGCCAATCAAAGTTTCACATGCTTTTGAAGCTGTTGCTTTTAAACGATCTACAGCGTGGGTTACAACCTCATTCTTCCTATTTTCTAATTCTTGCCGAAAAGCTGGCTGATTTAACCAATCGAATATTTGCTTTGCAGAGACGCCAGACTGTTTAGCAGCTAACTCAATACTTGAATTGCTGATCAGAAAAGGTAAAGCATAAAGTTGCCGCCTCGTTAATGATGATCTGTCTTTCATGAGATTTCCTTACGTTTTATTACTATTTGTTATCTCGCTCTCGATCCATTTATGCAGGTCTATGCCTGCAAGCCAAGCATCGCCAGCTCCTTTACCAGAGAGAGTGAGGATTCGATGAATCTGTGGAAATAACCTCTTCCATTTTACCCATGCGATAGCTCCAGCCTGATCAAAGTCAGGTAGGAATAAAATGCGCCTTGTGGAACGTAATAGTGCATCTGTATGTGCATCAATCGGCTTTGTGCTCCCACCAAGAGCAGCACAATAGAGTAAGTCACTTGCTTCCTGTTGGATAAGTAAAGCATCAAATTCAGATTCAAGCACAAGCCCAACAGGCAATGTGGTATTTCCATATATGGAAGAACATGACTTTGAGCCAGAGATCTCAACGTATTTAGGAAGGTTGTCATCTTCTTTCCAAGCTGTGCGACGAATCTTGAGTTTGATAATTTGACCATCATTTGAAAATGTGGGAATAGTAAAGCCAACCGGTAGCCAAATTTTCTGAGAGGTTCCATCGTCTTTGATGCGTTCTTCCAATCCCCAATCCTGACGACTACGTTTAAAATCATAACCTCGATTATCACCAGAATTGAATCCGATCTTATATTTCCTGATTGACTCGGTGGTGAATCCTCGATCTTGAACTTTCTTTAAAGCCTCCGAGTTGTTTATCAAATTGGTATGACACCATTCCATAAATGCTGTTGCTTTCTCCATCCAGATTGAAGGAGGGTTAATAGCAATCACTGGTCTAGGTGGTTGTTTGGGCATTGATGTGAATAGGCGTGTTTTTGGCGTAATTTTCAGTTGGATACAAGCATCTCGATAATTCAGACCATGTAAATCTCGAAGAAAAGTTATTGCATCCCCATATTTCTCACATTTGCGACAGGTATAACGTCCTCCTTGATATTCACCGTTCTTGTTATGACGGTTAGGCCAGATAAGGAAACGATCCTCCCCTGCTTTGCAAAAAGGACATGGTGAACAATATTCACCTCCATGACATGTAGCTTTTCTTCGTGGAGAATATCCTGTTTCTTCAATCAGATCTTTTATATCCATTTTTATACTCTCCGTCCGCTTGATTCAGATACCGGTATTTGATCAGTAAAAAGTTCAAATACCTTCCTAAAAGTATTTTTGAGATCTCTTCACTATCAATTTTATCATCAAATACCTGTTAGATACCTCTTAAATACCGGTATTTCGTCACATCAAATACCGCTATATTCTTTAGATATAGCGGTATTTGATGTGACGAATCTTGATTCCCACAGAAAAGCTAAACATCCGAATCCACCTTTTCTTGGGCAGCATCAATCCAGTAAACCCAGGAATTTCTATTGCTTTGTGGCTTTTCTGGATTGCTCAACGCTCTATTACCACCTTTGCATTCTCTAGCTCATTTAACAACTTTCGAGTATAAGGTTCTGTTTTAGCGATGGATTCTGCTAACGTCTTGCATGTGAGTGTTCTGCCAGCATAACGTTCCATTTCAGCTTTGAGCTTTTCTTTATCACTCATCTTTGATCCCTTTATCTGCTTTGGATTGCCTGGTTCATCCCATAACACATAAACACTTCCACATTCAACTTGAGAGCATAGATTGAAACTTTGCTCTGCCCATTGTTCCCCATCCTTTAGCTTTGAACAAGTCATCACTGCTTTAGTAATTCCTTCCGATGGCTTTTCAATCTTAATCATAAAGTCCATTGCTCCTCGTAATGAACTGCTCCCTCGTTCAATAGCACCATTCTTATTTGTATGATGTACCAATATCACAGCACAACCAAGGTCATTGGCAGCCAAGCGACATGAACTTAAAACTTTACCCATATGCTGAGCACTATTTTCATCTGCTGCATTGGTTGCAGTGTGTAAGGTATCAATAATAAGAACATCAAGTGGCTTTGCATCTTTTTCTAGCTGACGAGCTTTCCATTCATTACAAAAACGGTTAATCGTTGCTATCGCGTTATCGTCATACAATTGCGGAGGGTTTGCGTAGAAAGCGAAATTATGTAGAGAAGTAATACTATAGTGTTTAGCTATGGATGAAAACCTAGGGGGTAATCCACTAAGACCTTCACCGGCACAATAAGCGATGTAAAGGGGGCGTTGAACATCAAACCTATTAGCCCATCGACTGCCAGTGCAAAGGCTCATGATCATGTCTATGATCAAAAATGTTTTGCCACATCCAGGTGCTCCATAGATCATGCCAATGTCTCCAGCTCCAAAAACTTGATCCATTAACCATTTCTTAGAAGGCATTTCTAACATCTCAGCAAATGTATAGGGTTTAAAAACTGGGCTGCTTTCAAAGATCTCATTTTTTGAAACATTTGGATTTCCATCAGCTTCTATGATGAGCTTCTCAAATTGCAAGGCTCTCATATCTGTGAAATGTTTCACTTCAGATTGCTCTTGCAATTCAATAGAAGTTTTATCTACAATTACGTTCATAGCAGTTTCCTAACCCATTTGAGACCCGTTTAAGACAGGCTCCTATATATGTTTCTAAGACCGGTATAGTTCAATTCTCGAAGAAAGATTGGTAAATAAAACCTAACTACTTCAGCATTTCTTTCAGCGTTATCAAGATGTTCAACGTCTCCGCTTTCCTCGAAACGAGAAAGCCAATAGTTAAACTGTTCAAGATAAGTAATAAGCATTTTACGGTTATATTCATCGCTTACAGGCATAGTTAGGGTCCTCCTGAATACGATCTACACAGAGCCAGAATTCTGATTGATCAATTAAAACGCGCCTTCCGACTCTTTTGAATGCTGATTGGAATTTATTTTCATTTTTAGAGGCACCAAATATCAATGCCCGAATACCCGATTCCGTAGGCCATGGATATTTTTGGGTGAACTGCCGAACTGTTAATAACTGCGTTTCTATATTTATCATCTGGAACCTCCTCATTTTGGTTCTTGTTGGTTAATTCCTGATGATCTCATTTTATAAAAATAAATTACACATAAATGCCTTCAAGCATATTTGTGAATTAACTTTTCTGGAAGAAATTAACTTTTTTTAGAGGAGGGACACACGTTAAAATTAACTTATTTTTTAACTTATTTCATTACAGAAGATAGTGATGAATATAGATTTTTCAAAAGATTCGAGCTAGTCACTCGAAAAGAGGATAAATTCTTTACTTAAGTTAAGGACTTAAAGTGATATTAGTTTTTAATCGTGAATAGGCTTTTGGCGAACATGAAAATCACGAATCCATCTTTTGAGCGTAGAGGAGGGATATGCTTTTTTTCTTTTGGCTATAGCATTCTCTTCTTTCCGATAGTGCGTTATAGCAATATTGTAGGTTCTCTGATGAGGTGATTTACCTTTATTTAGAATCCACCAATTGCCGTACCAATCACAGAATTTCTCTTCATCAGACTCCCGAAGGGGTTGTTTTAATATTCTCTTTGACGGATCTTTTATGAATGTTGTTTGCCCTGAAACGATATCATTAATAAAAAGCTCCTTAGATAGAGTCTCCACTAATTTTTGAAAATTTCCCCTTTTAAGATATGTACACAAATGATTGGACCGATCTAGTAAAGCAAATTCTTCTGCCTTCCAAATAAGCAAACATTTATTATATACATCGCTTCCAAGCAATCCAATTTCAAGAGACTTCTCCCTTAAAGACGGCCATCTCTTCTGTAGCAGTTTTTCATCTTTAAATCCCCAGCAAGCCTCTAAAACTTCCAAATCCCTCCACATGACTTCAGCAAAGCATTCTGCATTTGCTTGATGCTCTTTAAGACGGATATTATAGGCCATCTGAGCCGTTGGAGCAAAAGCTTTATGCAGCTTATATAAATCAACTTGATATTTAAAAACCTTCACTCGCTCCGAAATCTTTTTTGAGGAGGAATTCTGCCTAGTTTTGATTATTGAAAAAAGGTTTCCAACGAATTTAAACTTCTTTTGAGATGCTTTTTTAAGTACTGAGCTTTTCATTTCTTTGGGAAATTTTCTCCATCCCACAAGAATCCATATTCTGCCTATTTGATATAAGGGATGACACTTAGCTAAGCATTGATCACATACTTCCCCTAGACTCGTGTCGCGATGTGGACAGGCAAAACTATTATTGTATTTTCTTGTTCTTTCCAATTCCACAACCTTCAAAGCAAGATTAGAAAAAGGATATTTTTTTGGAAGTCCTAAGTGATTTACATGGAGTTCTTGAAGATCTGAAAAGATTCTTTTGAGAAGAGTATCGCCAAATTCAAAACGAGGACCTCGTACTTTCTGCAACAATCTGATAAGCTCTTTTTGAAGATCCCATTTATTTTTCTCTTTGGCATGCTTCCAAAGCTCAATAAAAGCTGACGTTAACTCCTCATTAACTTTTCTGATCGTATTATTTTTCCTTAGTTTGTCTTGCCAAGAGTTAATATGTTCCGGAAAAAGCCCTCGAATTAAAGGAATTGTTTTTAGAATTAACCTTTGGAAAAAACTACTATCATCTTTGCATCCAAAAAGAATCGTTTTTTCCATATCAAACTTTTCTGTTGCTATAACTTTACTCAACTGCTCCTCCAAAAATATTATTTCCTGCCCGTTCCATTAATGCAGTTAAATGCTTTCGACTATAATGCGCGTAACGTCGAGTCATATGGGGTGAGCGATGCCCTAAAATAGCCATAAGCTCTCCTTGCGTTGCTCCATTCATAGCGAGATAAGATGCCGCGGTATGCCGAAGGTCATGCCAACGAAATTCCGTGATCCCAGCACTTCTCAAAGCCCGTTCAAAAGCACTTCTAATAGAAACAACTCCTGCACTATTTTGTCTTTGAGATTTAAAAACTAACCCCACAGCATTTTCCGCATAAGTAGGGCACTGTTTAAAAATGGTTTCTACGGCTCCAGTTAATGGAATAACTCGCCTATCACCATTTTTGGTTTCACGAAGGATTATGGTGCGGTGATCAAAATCAATGTCGCTCCACTGTAAATTAACTAGCTCGCCAAAACGCATTGCTGTCAAAATTGAGATGGTTACCATGGGAAAAAGATTAGGATTAGAAGATTCTTTACAAAACAGAAGTAACCGCTCTTTTTCTTCGATACTTAAAAATCTTTCTCTTGAAGGGGCTTCACTTGGTTTTGAAACCTTACGCATAGGCGAATCGTCTATCCATCCCCATTCTTGAACTGCCACAGCTAAAGCTTTGGATAAAGACGCCAAATACCGGTTCACTGTTGAGGGACTTCGGAGCTTTTTTCGTTTTGTAGTCTCAATTAACAAAGCATCACGTGCCTCAGCGATGACACCTGAAGTCAAATCTGCAAGGGTTAAATGACCTAAGCGTTGTTTCCACCACATCAAAAGAGCCGTTTGTTTACTTTGACTTTTAGGATTTTTGGGAAGCCATTGTGTAATGAAGCGATCTATTAATTCCCCTACAGTATGACGCTTGGCTTCTGAAACTTTAGAATGGCGGCCGTCTCTTATTGCAGACTCAGTATCTTGAATCCATTTTTTTGCTGCGCTGCGTGTTCTAAAATTGTCTCGATCTACTGGATGTCCGCGCAATCGAATTTCTGCATGATAAGATTTAGAGCCATCTTTTTTTGTAAATTCACGAATTGATCCCATAAGTCTCCAGGATTGAAAGGTGTAACCTAGCAAATATCAAAATAAAGCACAACAAGGGATAGTAAATCCCTTGTCTATTTATGAAATTCTCTAGGTAAAATGAATAAATTTGAGTAGATAAACAAAGCTTTACGCAATTTTTACGCACTTGAAGAAAGTTTTGACGCTTTTTGACCACCAAAATTCCAATGGATAGCAAAAGCAACGAAGCATCAAGAATTGTATCAATAAGGGCAAAAATAAAACGTCTGAACTTTGAGATGCGAAAAGACTGAAAGGATGGGTATTGCGCCAGTTTGTTGGCGTCTACTGCGTAAAATTTGCGTAATTGAAGAGAAAGAGGCTCTTTGAAGAACCTATGGAAATCTTGCTGTGAATAGTGTATGGGGGCGGTTGGACTCGAACCAACGGAGACCGAAGTCGAGGGATTTACAGTCCCTCTAGCCACCGTTCCCTATCCTTCCTATTCCTTCCTTAAGTCTTTGAGTATTGACATTTTATACTCTACAATGTATTCTTAGCCATTCCTAATTCCACCCGCTATTTCATCATCATTTGGTTGGACAGGGGTTGGACAAATTTTACGGTAGGGCTTAAATGAAACTGAAATGGATCAAATCAAAATTTCGAGGTGTGCGTTATAGGGAACATCCCACCAGAAAAAATGGTGTTGTACCGGACCGTTATTACACTATTTTCTACAAGCTCGATGGAAAAATGGTGCAAGAATCTCTTGGATGGGCAACAGAATCATGGGAAGAAACCATAAATGGTAAGAAGGTCAAAGCAAATTGGACTGAGAAACGAGCGGCAGAAGAATTAGCTGAATTGCAGAAAAATCAACGTCTTGGAACGGGTCCAAGAACGCTAAAAGAAAAACGCATGATTCAGGCTAAAGCTCTCGCTATTCAAAAAGCTGAAAGTCTCACGCTTTCTGAGTTTTGGGAAGAAGATTATGTCCATGTATTAAAAGACCGCATCAAATCTTCCTCTTGGGAAAAAGAAGTCTCACACTATGAAAACCGGATTAAACCATTAATGGGCAATAAACCATTAAAAGATATCACTCCTGAAGATGTTGAGCGCATGGTTGATACGATGAAAGCAAAAAAACTCTCTCGCCGTACCCAACAATATGCCATCGGCACAGTTTTTCGAATATGGAAACATGCCGCCAAACGCAAGCTTGTAAAGACTGGTGAAAATCCGGCTTCAGGAATACTCGTAGGAAAGATAAATAATGCAAGGTTTCGGGTACTTCTTCCCGAAGAGATAAAGGCTATTTTAGACTATCTTCTCATCCACAATCAAACAGCGCATGACATCACTCTTTTTGGTGCCTATACAGGCTGTCGATTTTCAGAAGCTGCCAGACTCACATGGGAATGTATTAATTTCACTGAAAACACAGTGCTTTTTCAAGAGACAAAAAACGGCGATTCCAGAGAGATTTATTTAGTGCCTGAGTTGATAACAATGTTAAAAGGAAGACCTCCAGGAAAAATAGGCGAATACGTTTTTACCACACACAAAGGAAGTCCATACAAGGAGCCACCAGCCGCCTTTAGAGCAGCTGTCAATCACTTAGAATTAAATAAAGATCGGAATCCCAGGGACAAGGCATCTTATCATACATTGCGTCATACCGCAGCAACCATTGCAGCTCGAAATGGAGCGTCTGTCAAAGATTTACAGCTTATGTTTGGTTGGAAGACTTCTGCAATGGTCTTTGTCTATGTAAAAGGCGATAAAGATGAACGACGACAAGCAATGAATGGCATTGCTCAGTCACTTAAGGGTGAAAACGAAAAAATCATATCAATTGCAGCGACAGTCTAAATAAGGACTACCCAATGGATTACAACCAAGCGATAAAACTCATTAATGCGAAATTGAAAACTACACCCGATTGTTTCAAGGGGGTAAGCAAGTTGAAAATAGACCAGATTTTCGAAGGAGTTGAACAAACTTCTTCAGAATATATTCGAGATCCAAAAAAACCAGAGTGGAAGTATGAAAAATTACCAGACGGTTTAAATCGACGCAAAATGCTCCTTATGTTGAGAACAGGTGTGGTGATAAAAACTAAAAAAGGTCGCATAAAAAAAACTTATGCTATTGGCGTAAATTTGAGATGGTTAATCGCGTACTTGGATGGAAAGGAAAGCCCTTACATTGACCTAAAATTTACAGGAGAAAATTTGGAAGGTCTAATAGCTTCTGCAACGCACGATCCTATTGCATGGGATGCAGCGAATGAATTAATTGATTATTTCCTTGAGCAAACAGGCACCTTGCCTGAAAAGCTTCGTCTATTTCATAAATTCAATAAGAAAAGACCAACACAACGCGGTCCTCATAAGGTTAAGAACTTATATAGAGATCAATGTATTGTTGAATGCTATTTTTTGTTAGAAAAGTGCGGATACGCTCCCCTTATGAAAACAACTTCCATTTGTGAACCAAATTCGGCTTGTCATGTTATTGCAGAATGTTTTTCCAATATTGACATAGATATCTCTTATGAAGCTGTCAAATCGATCGTTATTGATCATAGAAAATTTTGTCACTCAACCCAAGACGATTCAGTCACGCACTTTAATTAATAATCCAAAATTTGGCTACCTAACCTTCTGAATATCAATCTACCAATGCGAGGAAAATTTCCTCGCTTTCTCCCCGCGTGCGCTAAAGTTTTAAATTAAACTATCGTTTCAACAAAGCTCCTAAAATAGCTGTAAGCTTCTTAGGGAATGAAAAACAAAACAATCAAAAGGCTAATAAATGGATGATATTTATAGTGAAATGGTAGCACGTTGGCCATCCCCAATTGTAGCGCGTGCAGAAATTAAAAAATTTACGGGAGGAGGAATTAGTTCCAAAACTTTGGCTAATGCTGATTCCAACGGTACTGGACCAGAAGGGCGCTTTTTCGTCGGTCGACGCGTTTGTTACCCCGTTGCATCTTTCATTAAATGGCTTCGCCAAAATGAAAGGGGGTAATATGGAAATAAAAATAAGCCCCGGCTGCAACCAGGGGCCTATGAACGTCGACAAGGATTTTACAGGACAAGAAAAGAATAATCAACAACAACTTCTGGCCGATACAACAGAAATTGAAACTTTCTTTAAAGCTCTTTTTTGCAACGCAACTGGCGGTTATGTTTCATTGCGTGGCTTTCATCACGAAGGTGGTGTTGCCTTCAATGCTGAGAGTTACTTGTTCGATAATCCTGGTTTATTGTCTGCCGCAAATCGATTGGCAACACATGCTGCATCTCTTCCTGGAGCGGTTTTCTGCTCACCCACAGCCACTTTCAAAGAATCTAGTAAAGCTAAGGAAATAGATGTTTTCAACGGTGTAGCCTTATCTGTGGATTTAGATGAAACCCATCCCGAAAAAGCACGCGAAGTGCTTGAAACTATTTTGGGTCCACCCACAATCGTTGTGGCTAGTGGAGGCATATGGCAAGAACCTCAAACAAATAGTTTCTTTTCTAAGCTTCATCTTCATTGGCGCTTAGCTCGTCCAACAATCACTTCCGAGGAACACGAACAATTAAATAATCTTAGAAAATTGGCCGCAAAGATCGTTAAAGGAGATTCCTCAGCAGGACCTCTTGCGCATCCCATGCGTTTACCAGGAAGTTGGCATACAAAATCTCTGCCAAAAATGTGTAAAATCTTAGACTGTAAGAATGATGTGGAAATCAGTCTAGAATATGCAAAGGAGCGCTTAGAGAACCACCAGAAAGAGCAGGAAGACTTAATCAATAGAAAAGTAAACTTTAAATCCTCAAGAGAAGATAATACTCGTGGTAAAGAAAATAATACAGAATATGGCAAGAAAGCTCTCTTCGAGGAGGTGTGTAACTTATCCAACGCTTTGGAGGGGGAAAGAAATAGCCGTCTAAATCGTGCAGCATTTTGCCTTGGACAACTTGTAGCAAATGGTGATCTGGAAGAAAATTATGTGATTAATAGTCTTCTATCGACGGCACTCTGTATCGGATTAAAACAATCAGAGGCTTATCAAACTGTCCAAAGCGGACTGAACGCAGGAAAAAGCAAACCTCGAACCTCTTCGGAACAAGAAAGACCTCAAAAAATACTATCCACTGCAGGACAGAAGTTTCCATTTATCAAAGCGAGCGACCTAAAAATAACACATCCACAATGGATCGTCGAAGATTACCTAGAGGAAAACTCTCTTTCTGTCATTTTTGGAGATCCAGGTTCAGGCAAGACTTTTATTGCCCTTAGCTTAGCCGTTGCAGTAGCAATCGGTTGCTCATGGTATAACCGAAGTGTAAAACAAGGAAGCGTTTTTTACATAGCTGGAGAAGGACACAGCGGCATTTCAAGACGATTAGCCGCTTGGAGCAAATATCATGAATGTCCTCTTGATCGCGCTCCTCTATTCATTAGTGAAAGGCCGGCACAATTTCTAGACCGGGCAAATGCCATGTTAGTGGCCCAAACGATACAGGAACTCGCTGATATACATGGTCCTCCAAAATTAGTGGTTATCGATACTTTGGCCCGAAATTTTGGAAATGGTAATGAAAATCAAACAGAGGATATGTCTGCCTTTATTGCAATAGTTGATGCCTGTATTCGCATTCCATTCAACTGTTGTGTTTTAATAGTACACCATACGGGGCACAACGAAAAAGATAGAGCTAGAGGATCAATAGCTTTAAAAGGAGCTGCTGATTCTGAATACAACATTGGAAAACAAAAAGATATTTTAACAATGACAACCACAAAAATGAAAGAAGCAGAAATTCTCGAACCACTTTCTTTCCTTCTTAAAACTGTTGAAATCGGAATCGTTGATGAAAAAAATAGAGAAGTTACAAGCGCCATTTTAGAATCTACTCGTTTCGTTAATTCTAATTTAGAGAAGATACGAGATCTGATTCCTGCTGAAGGCATCAATCAAACTAAATTACTAGAAAAAATGAATGAAACACTCGAGATCGCTCAAGCAAGTGGTACTCAACTACTAAAAGATGGAGTTGGTAAATATTGGAACATCACAAAAGGAACGAAGAACGCAAACATCTATTTACCGTTTTTCAGTTTCTCCAATCCAAAGGAACAAGAAACTGAAAAACAGAAGGAAGATGAAAAATGTACGATTTAGTCGAGAGTCTTTTAGTTTTTCAAAAGAGGGTTTGCAAAACTAAAAAACTCAAGTTGATTAGAGAATCATTACAAAGGAAGAAGCCGTGGATAAAATAAAAGGCTCTATAGGCCGACCCAGCAAATTTCATCTGGTCAAAGATAAGATCATCGAAGCAATTCGAAGAGGCAACTATTACGAGCCAGCCTGCAAAGCCGCAGGTATTGATTATTCGACATTTCGCGACTGGTTGAAAAAAGGTGAGGAGGAGCAAAAAGGACCCTTTTTCCAATTTTCCCAGGAAGTGCAGAAAGCTGAGGCTGAAGCTGAATTGGAGATTGTCCAAATTTGGAAAGATCAAATGCCTCAAAATTGGCAAGCAGCGCGCGATTTCCTGGCTCGTCGAAACCCTGAAAGATGGGCTAATCACGAAAAATTAGACCTTAAAGCTGAAACAAAAAACGGAATAGTTATCGAGCTGTTTTTACCTCCAAATGGTATGAATCAAGAACTGGACCATTTAGTCTATGACCAATCAAACAACCTTCAAAATTAAGCCTCAAGGCCCACAAGACCTATTCCTTCGATCTCCCGCCCATATTGCCATCTACGGGGGAGCAAGTGGGGGTGGAAAGACTTATGCGCTCCTGATGGAGGCTTTGCGATATAGGAACGTCCCTGGATTCGGAGCTGTCATTTTCAGACGTAATGCCACACAAGTTCGGAATAAAGGTGGCTTATGGGATACTTCCTTTGAGCTTTTTCCTGCATTTAGTGGCAAACCAAAAGAAACAATCCTTGAATGGGAATTCCCATCCGGAACAACTATCAAGTTTAATCATTTGGAGCATGAAAAAAGTAAACTTGATTGGCAAGGCTCTCAAATTCCACTGATTGGATTTGATGAACTCACCCATTTCACGAGAGATCAATTTTTTTATATGCTGTCCAGAAATAGATCAACATGTGGTGTCAGACCGTATATTCGCGCGACGACAAATCCTGATTGCGACAGTTGGGTGCGTGAGATAGTTGATTGGTGGATTAATCCCGATACTGGATATGCCATCAAAGAACGAAGCGGAAAAATTCGTTGGTTCATCATGGAGAATGATCGAATTGTTTGGGCTAATTCATCGGAAGAACTGAAACGACGACACCCAGACTGTCTTCCAAAAAGTTTTACTTTTATTATCTCTAGCGTGCTCGATAACACAATTCTCATGGAAAAAGATCCTGGTTATCTGGCCAACTTAAAGGCGCTTCCCCGATTTGAGCGGGAGCAGCTTCTTATGGGTAATTGGAATATAAGGCCAACAGCCGGTCTGTTTTTTCAAAGATCATTTTTCGAAACTGTCAGCGCTGTACCGAAAGGCACTCAAAAAGTTCGATATTGGGATAGGGCTGCTACAAAGAAAACGGATACGAATGACCCAGACTTTACTGTAGGAATAAAGCTTGAAAAGGATTCAAACGGAATTCTCAACATCACCGATTTAGTAAGAATTCAGCAAACTCCTTTAGGCGTTCAAAGTGCCATCAAAAATACTGCTTCAAGAGATGGTGTGTACGTTAGAATTGGAATCGAACAAGATCCCGGTCAAGCAGGTATTAGCGAAGCCGATTATTTAATTCGGTCTTTGGAAGGCTTCATCGTAAAGCCTTACAGAACAACAAAAGACAAAATCACCAGGGCTTCTCCTGTCAGCTCACAAGCTGAAGCCGGAAATATCAAAGTCCTTCAAGCTTCTTGGAATGAAGAATTCTTCCGCGAACTTGAAAACTTTCCTGATGGCGCTCATGATGATATCGTAGACGCCCTGAGTGGCGCTTTCGGCATGTTAACCGAGACAACTTATGACATCAACGCAATGACTACTTTGTGAAAGAAACATCCAGAGGACTTAGTGATTCACTAACAGGCTCTAAGGCCAATTTCAGGGAAATACCAGTAGCTTCTGCTTCAAAGTTATTCAAGAAAAAATGGAAGAGCAACGAATTATTTTTTCAAATGATAGACTTCCTGGATCAGGGATAGGTACTCTGTAAATGGGCATAAACCCATTTCTTCTCTGCGTCTATCCAAATCGTGAGGCTCTTGTATAGGATTTGCTACAGCTTGTCCTTCTATAATTTGCATTTGTGTCCCATAAATCTGAGCCTTACCTTCATTTACCAAAACTCTATCGGTTAAATAGGCTAGATGCCTTTTGGGAGCATCATTTTTTTCTACTGCATCTTTTAGTAAAGCCAAACATAATTTCTGGAATTCCAAATCAAGATCGCAGTGTTGAATTAAAAGCCACATGTTGTCAGCTCCCTCTTCTCCAACAAGCTGAAAACCCGGCCATCCAAATTGATGAATAATATTTTTTAAACGAGCTAGATTCTCTTGATCGACTTCTACGATGATTTGATCTTGAACATCTTCATTTAAATTTTCTGAATTTATAACCTTGAAACGCGCTTCCTGATCCTTCTCACACATCACTTTTAATTCGTTAAGTAAGTCATTATTCAATGAAGTCAAGCAGCTTGAATTTAATGAAAAAAGTGACGCTTGCATTATGACGAGCCAAGAAAGAAACAAAGCAAATGGGAATGTTTTTTTCATAGAGCCATCTTTGTTGGACTTTCTTGCAATACATATTGTGGAACAAGTCGAGTGATTGATTCTTTCGGGTATACGAACTCTTTTGAGCTTCCATTCCGATCGACAACAAAAACTGATATAATTTGATCAATACATTGGTAGCTTATAAATTTTTGCCCATTGGTTAGGCCAGCTTTAAAAGCGTTGCTCTCTCGTCTGATCCCTTCGATTTTTCCTTTAGATACAGTTAGGGGCAAATTGAATCCTATATCCTCCATCCATTCGACCGCGCTCATGTTATTGAAATCATTTTCTTTTGGAAGAATTGTCTCACCATCAACGATGTATTTTTTTATGTCTTCTTTTACTACATCCAAAGGAAGAAAAAGACTCGCTACTTGTTGAATGTCATCTTGAGAAAAGGGTAATTTATTTTCTTTTGTATGCTTGAAGAGAGCCAACATAAAGTCATCAAGGCAATATTGCCCTTGAGATGCTTCTTGGATTTTTTTATCCCACTGTAAAGCAAACAAGAACCCTCGAACATAAGGAAGCCTTTGAACATCCCAGTCGTTCCAAAAATCTTGCTGAATCCTCTCGTTTGTTTCATTATGTACTGAAGAGACGTAATAATCGTACATGATAGTGTTTATGTGGTCTAAATAATCGTTAGTATCGATTAAATGAGTCCGGTAGTTCAATTTGACAGCATAATATTCAGTAAACCCTTCCGTAAACCAGAATAAAGATCCTTCTGGGGGGCAAGACATCATTTTTATTCCATTCCAGGTATGAAAATGCTCATGACTTAATAACCATGCTAGCCATTTCCAGTCCTCTTCATTTTCTTCTGAAAAGTCACCTATGAATAGAGAAAATGCATTGAATAATCCGGTTCCACCCATATGATGATCATCTCCGGTAGAAAGAACTGTGATTAGGTAATAGGGAAAGTCAAAATCATTCCAAAACTTACGATGAGACTCTATCACGGTTTGAACTAGGTGAGTTAAATGTTCGTTGGAAAAAGACCATTCACCTCTAATAGCAATAAAAATTGGAGCCTGCTCCTCTCCACATTGAAGGATTTGAAAATCTCCACCTGCATAAACAGCATGCTGAAAAGTAGCCAATGGTAAAAGCAATTCTTGTTTCTTTTGTTGATTACCAAAACTATTTGCTAAAGCCCAATCTTTTGGAAACTCTTGCCAATCTACTGAAATTTGAATAGGGATCTGTTCATCGATCTTTGGAACTATAAAAAAACAATGACCAAAAAAGAAGAAGTAGGATTGCTCTATAAGGGGACGATAGTACCATTCAACTTCTGGCTTTTCCTTAGATGTTACGCGATAGCTAATTTGGATTAGCTCATTCGATGGATGGATGATTTTTTTAACTTCCGGCTGATCTGTATCTTGAATTGTTGCTTCAGGGGATAAGCAGCACAATTCGCTAATTTCCAGATATAATTCATCTTGTCCCGCCCACGAAGAAGGTAGAAGAATTTCAGTAATCCCGCTCTCGTTTCCTTGCAACTTAAGATTCACTTCTAACGCTGACTTCCTGTCTTCTATCAAAGGACGGATTGAATATTCTAAAGACCCAATCTGATCATTCGCAAAAATGTAAGAGCTAAAAAACAAAAAGAATGAAAAAGTTGCAAATATTTTGATAGAAAAATTCATTTAAACCTCTGTATTTAAAGAGGTAGCTTATCAAAAAATAAGATTTAAAGCCACATCTCTCTGGCTGACGGTAACTTATTGCAATCTCTGAGGAAGCAAAGTACACATCTACTCAAAAACGTGAAACATGCCTTATTTGCAAAATAATCGCCTATTTTGGTAATATAAAGATACCAAAACGAGCATTTAAAACTCCAGGAAGCTTATGACAGATCTCAATTTTGACGATTTGGAAACAGCCTTAACTGCTTTAGGGCAATTACTTCAAGACAGGAATTTGGATTATCAAATTGTCGCAATTGGAGGCGGGGGATTGCTGCTAATAGGACTAATGATCCGAACAACAAAAGATTTAGATCTAGTCGCACTTATCGATAAAGGTGAATTTATTTCTGCAAAACCTCTGCCCTCCCCTCTTCTGCAGGCTATAGAAGATGTAGCGATTGCATTTAATATGAGTAAAGACTGGATTAATATTGGCCCTTCAGATCTATTGACATTGGGTTTACCTCATGGGTTTAAAAATCGTATGAGCACAGTTCGTTATGGAGGATTGACAATTCATCTTGCTGGACGTTTCGATCAAATTTGCTTCAAACTCTACGCAACAGTTGATCAAGGCCCCACGAGCAAACATTATGCGGATTTAAAATACTTGAAACCTGATAAAAATGAGCTAGAAGAGGCAAAAAAATGGTGTATTACACATGATCCATCAGAAGGGTTCTTTACAGAACTAGAAGCTGTCGTAAATGAACTGAGTGGTTAAAATGAAAACAGTTATTCAACAATTTAATGACGGTTTAGCTGAAGTTGCTTGGAGTCTTTGGACTGAATTAGGAGTCGCAGGCACTTTTCGCAGGCATAAACACTGTTTGATTTCCCTTGAAGAACTCATCATTTTAACTGCTGTCATTGCAGATTATGATCCTCGCCTGCGAGATGAAGCATTGGATTGGTGTTCGCGTTATCATCATTTTGTTTCGGTAAGCCGCCTTAAAACTTTGGTGAAAAAGATTGGAACTCCAATTTTTGAACCCTTCTCCATTTTTGCTTCAACGCTAAATACATCTACTCAATCGAATTGGCCAATATTTTCAGAGGTTGTTCCTTTAAAATTTATTCCCAGCGGAAAATCGGTATTACCTTCTTTAAATGCTCCATCTCTTTTACAATTACGTCTAAGATCCTTTTTTGGAATAGGCGCTCGGGCGGATCTTTTCACATATTTTTTAACCGAAACTAAAAATGACTTCACCGCTTCAGATGTGGTGGATATTGGATATGGCAAACGAAGCCTCGCAGAGATTCTTGACAGTCTAGTTTTATCAGGCTTTCTTACTTCTACCATGATCAGAAATCAAAGAAAATATGAACTAGCAAAAACCGAGCAATTAAAGCGATTGATCGGAGAACCTCCTGAATTTTCTCCACCTTGGCATCATATTTTAGAAATTCTGATTTCTTTACGCTATAATCTTTATAAGTCTGAAAAAAGCAGCAATACTACTAAGGTTATTACAATACGTAATGATTTGGAACGAATGAAAAATCTTTTAAAATTGACTCATTTTTCTCCACCCATCCTAGAATCTGATCCCGATCAATATTGGGAAATCTTCTCAAAATGGCTATTAGAGTATGTGAAAGCCATAGCTCAAGGAAATCTTGAAAGACAATTTAAATCGAATAATGATTTTGAAAAAATAATTTTTTCCCTTATTCAACTTGTTTATAAAGTGGATGATTGTTTGGATGGGTTAGAATTTGTTCTAAGCTATTCAAAAGAAAATCTAGTGAAACATTCAGAGATTTACAGAGAGAGTTATCAACTGAGTTTGAGTTTCCTTAATGAATTGAGAGAAGAAGTACAAAAATTATTAGGTTTTCCATTTCATCAGTTGCTGGATGATAAAATTTCAGATATTACATATCACTACTCCAGAAACCATATACAGAATTTTTTGAAATTTACTGAAAGATATACCTCTCTAAGCCAAGTAAATAATCCACGAGATGCCTTAAAGCAGTATGAGACCCTCCTGAGCGAGGTAGGTAAACTTCATAATTTTATGAATGCGTTAAGAGATCAATTAGCGAAAATCTACTATTCTAGAACAAATATACATCTCTTAACACTCCCTTCAGAATTGTTCAAGCGACACGCCATCATGAAACTTTACTCTTCGTAGTCTGTCCTCATATACAATCTAAGCGAAAAAGTACGATCTATTTTTTTATTATAAATTTTGTGATTTTCAAGAAGCTCAAAATGGGAAGAAAAAAGGCTGTCCAATTCTAGATCACTCCAAAATATCTAATTTACCTACTTCAGTAAGATCTTCAAGACCTTGTTTTATTTTTCAAATTTATTATGAACTTCATTTATTTCATTAATTAAATAATTTGAATCAAAGTGGAGAATAGCAATAACTACCAAATTATCTTCTTTTTCTGTAGCAAGCTTGTAATGAATGACTGCACTTCGATTATGCGGTGATATCAGCATCTCTTGCACATCTATCGACCAAGATCCAAGCCATTCTTTTCCAACGTCAAGCTGAGCTGCAAAAAAACTTTTTCCTTCGAAAAGCACTTTTCCATTACGCACCTTCTTGCAATTCTTAGAACAGAGAGGTGTGATATCTTCCGACTGGTAGTCAGAATGCTTTTTTCCAATTTGGTTAAGTGTTGTAATATAATTATTGGCCACCTCTGTCAAAGCATCTTTTTCTAATAACGACATATTTTCTTCCTTGATAGTCACTCCGAGCCTGTCATTAACATTTTGGATTTCGATAACAGAAGTTTCCCTGAAATAGTTATTGATGAGTGCACCGATATGATTGTGCTCTAGGTATATCAGAGGATTGATCAATATGAATAGAAATAGAAATGATCCAATAAAATTACGCATAAGAAGATGCGGTATCCAATTTCACTATTTCCTCTGAGGAAAGGCATATTTGATTTACTTTAACCAACTCTGCAAGTTGCTTAACGTTTGTCACGCTGGCAATTGCAGCGCAAACACATTTACGTTGCAGTAACCAAGCTAAGGCAACAACGGCAGGGACAACTTGATGTGCTCTTGATATGATTTCAAGAGCATCAATGATTTTCATTCCACGATCATCTAAATAACGTTCAATACTTTCTCCCCGAGGGCTTTTATTGAGGTCTTCGTTCGATCGATATTTTCCTGTTAAAAACCCTTGAGCTAAAGGAAAATAAGGGAGGACACCTAACTGCTTTTCTAAACACAAGGATTCGAGGTTCTTTTCAAACCGTTCTCTATCATACAAATTATAATAAGGTTGCAGAGATATATAAGAAGCTATCCCCAAGCGTTGACTTATCAAAAGAGACTGATCAAGCCTTTTTGCTTCATAATTGGACGCACCAATAAAGCGTACCTTACCTTGTTTCACTAGTTGATCAAATGCTCTGAGGGTCTCCTCCAATGGGGTTTCAGAGTCATCTTCATGAGCCTGATACAAATCTATTGTGTCAGTTTGTAATCGCAATAAAGAAGCTTCTACTGATCGCATAATTTGATCTTTTGCTAGCCCTTTGAAACCGACCATCTCCATTCCAACTTTCGTCGCAATATAAATTTTACTTCTTTTCCCTGATTTTTTAATCCATTCTCCTATGATACTTTCTGATTCCCCTCCTTGATTACCAGGAACCCAAGAAGAATATATGTTTGCCGTATCGATTAGATTGAATCCAAAATCAACAAACGCGTCCAATATTTCAAAAGATGCTTTTTTGTCTGTTGTCCACCCAAATACATTTCCTCCTAGTGCCAGAGGTGCAACACGAATGTTGCTGAGTCCTAAAGATCGCATTATTTTCCTTTGAAATCGATTAGATTGGCTCAATGATCGAATTCTTTTAAAAGCTTATCAAAAAATCGCCCAAACCTCACTGAAAATCTGAAATTATTACAGCTATGATGTAGTTTGAAAAACTATCCTTTACCATTTCATTAGGACTCTCAAGCAATGCACTTTTTGAGGATTTCCTTCATGTAAGAAAGGTTGGACAGGGGTTGGACAATAATGAACTCTCAGAATTTACTTTTGATAGATAAATCATCGTAAGTCATTGAAAGTAAGTGGATGGGGGCGGTTGGACTCGAACCAACGGAGACCGAAGTCGAGGGATTTACAGTCCCTTGCAATTGCCACTATGCGACACCCCCGTAAAAGATGCTGACAGTAGGAATTGAACCCACAACCGTCCGATTACAAGTCGGGTGCTCTACCAATTGAGCTATGTCAGCTTACGGAATGACAGATTTATAACAAAATGGTCTTTTAGGGACAAGCTTTTTGTGAACGGGGGTAAAGAAATGCAAGAGGTTGAAAGCTGACTCCCCATGGCGGCCTTACAGACCATACAGAACTAAGAGGTATGAGAAACGTATAAACTATAAGGTCTTTCAGCCCTTAATGCTCGATAAATCTGAGGGAAAAGAGTTCAGCCCTTAGCCTTTTATTCAACGAGGAACTCGGTTGGGCTGGTCGGAAGGGGCGGCTTGTCGCTGTCGGGATGGATCCCTTTGCCGAAGGAACGGTCCATGAGGGTCGAATAGTTGACTGCGGCTTTGACGTCTTGCTCTTGGGCAGACTGCATTGCTTTGCCCGGTCCAGAAAGGAGCTTGGCAGTTATTTTACGCATGCTAAGCGGCTTTGGAGCAGATGTCTGAGGGGTTTTGCTAATGCAGCAATTTTTGAATTTTTTTCCTGAGCCACAAGGGCACGGGTCGTTTCTTCCTGGCTTATCTGTCATATATAACCCTTTTTCTCTAAGTATAATGGAATCTCAATTTTTAAACAAATGGTGAAAAATGATTAGCATTTTATTATACTAGGAGATGGTCTATAATGATGGCATTTTAATGAATTTGTGGTGATTATGAGCATACCTTCCGTTAGGCCGCCGTGGACAACTCTTGGTAGAAAACTAGAGAGTATGTTCCGCAAAGCACTCTTTGAGTTTCGGATGCTGGACGGAGTTAGCAAGGTTGCTGTTGCCTTGAGCGGAGGCAAAGATAGCCTGACTCTCTTGTTCATGCTCAAGGCTATTTCAGGTAGAGGTTTTCCTGATCTTGAGATCCATGCTATCAACGTAGATGGAGAATACACCTGTGGGTCAGGGGTCAGTCAAGATTATCTGAAAGCCATCTGTGCTGATCTGGATATTAACTTGATGGTATGCCATTCGACTCAGAAGCTTGATACGCTGGAATGCTATAGTTGTTCGCGTGAGAGGCGGCGCCTACTGTTTGATGCAGCTAAAAGCGTCGGGGCCGATACCATAGCTTTTGGTCATCACAGGGATGACAGTGCGCAGACTGTGTTAATGAACCTATTGCATAAAGCTGAATTTGCCGGCAATTTACCAAAGATACGCATGCAAGATTACGGAGTGACAATTATACGGCCGTTAATTTATATCGGAGAGCAGGAGATCCGTACCTTTGCGCAGCAGAATGGCTATGCCAGGATAATGTGTGGGTGCCCTGTAGGACAGAATTCGATGCGTAAGCAAGTCGACCAATTATTAACTGAATTAGAAGTATTATTTCCAAATGCCCGCGAAAATATAGCCAAAGCGGGCTTGGAATATGGATCACAGAAAGCAGCCATACCGTAAAGGGAAAAAAATGAATTATACGTTGCCAGGCGAACATGAAAGTCGAATCAATATCCAGGGAATAGAAATATCACTCGGATTTCCGGATGTGTTTAAATTTGAATGGATTGGACAGAAAGATGTACTAGAACAGCTCTTGGCTGCGTGGCTAGTGATTGACAAGAATGATATTCCACTGAATCCAAGGTTGATCGGCAAGCCCGGTGTAGGTAAGACGACGTTGGCCTATGCGGCAGCTAAGAAACTCAACAAAGACGTCTATATCTACCAGTGTACCATGGACACGCGCCCCGAGGACCTTCTGATTACTCCTGTGATTGATCAAGGTGGAGGAATCCGTTATGTTGCTTCAGCACTGGTGACAGCCATGATTCGCGGCGGCGTCTGCATCCTGGATGAAGCTAACAGGATGAGCGAGAAGTCTTGGGCATCGCTGGCTCCCCTGCTTGACACGCGCCGCTATATCGAGTCGATTGTGGCAGGACTCAAAGTATCGGCCCACCCTGACTTCCGCATCTGCGTCACAATGAATGACGATGCCTCAACTTTCGAGATTCCAGAGTATATTCACAGCAGGCTGCAGCCGCAAATTTACCTTGATTTTCCGGAAGCTGAAGAAGAGCGCAGGATCCTGCGAGAGAACCTCCCGTTTGTAGATGACTATATCATGGAGTATGTGGTCAATTTCTTGCAGCGGGCCCATGCCGCGCATGATAACTACACTGTTCGTGACGGGATCAATATTGCACGCTATGCAGCTAAAAGGCTAAAAAGCTTGAATGTCAATATAAATAATGTCGATAGCCTACTCAGGGAAGCTATTTTGATGACCTTAGGCGATGATGCTTTAGCCCATATCTTGTAGTGAGGAGCGATGGCTAGCGACGAACCATTTTGGATTCAAGAAGAAAACATCTATGCTATCCCAACGATCCATTACAACATGGAAATGGCGTCGCAGGTGAAGCTTGCCTTTGACACGCTCAATCCTGATTGTGTCGCTGTAGAACTGCCTGAAACGATGTATGATAAAATGACCCATGCTGCGTCGCGTCTGCCGGATATTAGTGTCATCCTTACATTCAATCAAGATTTGACTCCTGTATTCTTTATGTGCGAACCATGCGATGGGATCTTTGAGGCCTTGCGCAGTGCGTCCGAACACCAGGTACAATCCTATTGTATCGATCTTGACGTGGACCACTACCCCGAATTTCGGGACATAGTACCTGATCCATATGCCATCCAGCGGATTGGTTTAAAAGCTTATTTTGAGCTTTATGAGCGGGTCAGACTGGAAAACAAGGCTAATATCAATCGCTTCGATCTGGAACGTGAGCTTTATATGGCCAAGAGGTTGAAGGAGCTTTCGCTGAGGTATGACAAGGTCCTTTTTGTGGGAGGGATGGCCCATGTCACCAACGTATTAAATCATCTAGTAATGACAAAGAGCTATCCGCCACTCCAACATGCAGACAGAGGTGTAGTAGACATTTGCAGCTTGACTGAGGAGTCGTGCCGCAATGTGTTATGTGAATGGGGCTATCTATCGACTAAGTACGAGGAACAGCGCTCTAAAATTCTACTTGATGGTCCAACAGACCGGCAAAAAGTGATGCTGCAGCTCTATAAAGAAGCCTCCTACATATACGGCGAATCCACGGGCAATGCCTTTCCAGGGTATAATTTGCGAAACATCATGAAATTTGTCCGCAACTATGCCCTGGTCGGGGGTCAGCTGATGCCTGACTTATTCAAAATTTTAACGGCTGCTAAAGGATGTGTCGACTCCAACTATGCTTATGAGGTGTGGGAACTGGCGACGACCTATCCCTACAGGAATAATGTTGATGGGCTTCCCGAACTGGATCTCACTATTGAAGATCTGTGGGGGCACGTTAAACAGATTCACTTCCACCTAAAAGAAAAAGGGCGAAAAGGGTCGACGCCAAGGCTGCGCAAAGACCGGTCAGATATCAAATTTAGACCACCTAGCCCCTTTTCCATCTGCTCCTATCAGCCTGAAGACATCAACATAGAAAATTTTGGGGAATACCTCAAAAAGAGAGGGGCGCAAATTTTGATGGAGGAAGCTTCCAGGACCATCCCCTTCTCATCAAGTCTAGAAGATGGAATAGATACCAGGGAAACGGTCCGCCACTGGCATGAAAAAAAGCTCTTTGTTAAAACCTCGGGAAAGCCACCAGGAGGAGTCGGTTCAGTCTGTGTCATCTTCGACGAAGATAAGGCCGAAGAAGGAAAAGCCTATCAGGAGAAATTCCCATGGTGTACCACCTGGATTGGTGAACACGAGCAGGAGTCTGATATGTCATTTTACGCCACCTTAATGAGCAAACAAGTGGTAGGGCCTGGTATCAGCCGCTGCGAATACGGCGGTTTTATGATGTCATATCCCCCCAGACGGATGGAAAACATCTGGTTTGATCCCTTTTACCAGGAATGCCGTTCCAAGTCAGAAGTGTTGCTCATGGCAGCCATCGAGTATGCTATCAAGCCTATCATCGTCTATGTCGCCAGCACACCTCCCAGGAGTCAATTAAAAAGCTTTGCCTCTCGCTTTGGCAAAAAAATAGTCTACTTACCTATCGGGCAGCTCTCCCCTGTCACCCTCAATAAGCTCCGAACATTCCATGTCCTCGACGGGCACGATAAGAGAGATGTTGCGGACGAGTACATTTATTAAACTTTTAAATAATTTTAAATAGTTTACTATTAATTTATTATTTCGTGCTATAATGAATATTAGAAATAGTATGGAAGTAAATTAAATCGTAGGGGGATTTATGAACGTAGGTGGTCAATTCAGTGGTCAGCCTTATAATCCTGATATGGAGTTTGATACTTTTCATTTCAAAGATCCAAGAACTAAACAAAACTATAAAATAGAAGTGTATGGAATAAATCGAAATGATCTATACAGGATTGATGAACTAAAAAATTATAAAGTTAACAAAAAAGATCTTCATGAATTACAAAGTTCAGGCATTATCAGAGAAAAACAATTCATTAAAGAAAAACAAGACATTTTAGCTCGAAGTATTTTTGCTCACGTACGAGATAAAATATCTACACAAAATGAAGTTAAAATCGGCGATGGAGATTTATTAAATAATATTTTAGAACCGATGGATTTAAATAAATTGGAAAAAGGAGTTTTAATACGAATAAAAGTAATTTCTACTAAAACCTTGCCGGAGAAAACCATGTCTACCCCTTCCAATATTCCTCATCCCTTACCTCCAAAATCAAAAAAATTAGAAGAAAGAGTTCTAAAAAAACTAGTAGAACATCAAAATACGGAAGAAGAGAAAAAATATAATACTGCATCTACAAAACATCTTCCACAATCTGAATCAGCTCCCACATCACCTCGGCCCCCTCGACTCCCGCCTCGATTTCACTCTGTTCCAACTTCACCACGTCAAATGCGAACAGGCCCTCCTCCTCTACCACTTACTACACCAAAACCTTTTCCAAGTCAAAAAGCTGAGAATATCGATCATCCAGAATTGCCAAATAGGGAACCAGCCAAAGAGCTGTTTAAAAAAGTAACACAACAAAAGGCTGAAACTTTTGCAGCTAGAAGAGAAATACTGGAGATGGGACAAAATTCATTTCCTTTACCAGGCTTAAAAGGAGAGTACGTCGTAACCACTACCCACCTACCATCACTCACAACTGAACAAAAAAGTCTGTTGAAGAATCATATTGATAAACTTTTCTACGAACGTTTGGTTAAAAATCCGGGTAAAGATGTTCATTTAACGTTGGGATCCGGATTAGAAGAGGCTTTAAGTAAAATTGGAATCCATGAATTTCATAAAGAGATAGTCATTGATATCAAGATAATGAAAGCCCATGAACCGGTAAGGGAAACGCCAAAACCCACAAGGCCCTTGCCAGCACAACCAAAGCTTGATCATCTGGCTGAAGCATTAAAGCTGTCGGCAGAAAGAAGGATGAAAGAAAATAAGAAAAATCAGAAATAAGTGGTAAAGATTTTAGGTTCTCAAATCAAGGAGGATTTATGAATGTACAATCTGGTTCCCCGGCAGAATTCAGGCCCAATGCGAACGATACAGTAGGATTCAATCTCACGGACGGCTCAAAGTCATATAGGATTGAAGTTTCAGGCGTAAATATTAAATATCTTAAAGAGGAAAAAATCCCTTCTTTAGCTGAGAAAATTTTTTCAAGCCAGAAAGAAAATATATCTTCTAAAAGCATTCCGAGAGAATTTGTTGCCATATCAAAAAAATCACTTGATGAAATATTGAGTTCTTTCCTACCTAAAGGGCAGAAAACCCCTGCAAATGCAATTATCAAAATAAAAGATATCACAAATGTATATGAGTCTCTTCCTATAAAAACCAGAAAACCACCTCCAGGACCTCCTCCAGTGAAGGAACAAACCATGAGAGCTCAACCTAAGCCACCTCCTGGACCACCTCCGATGATGAGTAAACCACAACGCCCCATTCCTACGCCAAAGCCTCTTGGAGAGAAACCACCATCAAAGGCAAAAGCAAGGAATATACTGGAAGAAGAAGAAAGCTCTATTGATGATGCGCTTAGAATTGTCGGACATGATTGGAGCACCGCTCCTTTGCAAAAACCGAAATACGATAAACCACTACCACTACCACCACCGCCACAAGTGCCAAAGAAATAGGTACATTCACAAAATATTATAACTTGTTTAAAGGTAGAGTTTAGGATTAGAGCATCAGGCACAAGGCACAACATCCCTTACATAATGGATGTGATTTTGGCTGATGTTTCTTTGATCCAGAGCTGGATTTTTTCTAGGCGATTTTGAAGAACTTTTGGCATCCTTGTGAGGTCATAATCTTCCAGGTGATCGATTAAACAGTCGACCCTTTCATTTAAGAAAATCAGTTCATCTTTATCGATATGTTGAAGGTGTGGAATGATCAGTTTGATCTGATCAATTTCATGCTCGATAAAATTAATTTCCCCTTCCAGTTCATTGTAAAGTTCGCGATCAATAACTGGAACGCTTAAGGAAACCAGATCCTTAGCGGCAGAATCGATCTTAAGCAAAACCATGTCGAAGTAACTTTCCCTTTTATTGTGGAGGTCGGCGATCCATTCAGAGGCCTGCTTGATGGTTAATTCTTCCTTTTCGAAAGGAAGTTTTTTTAATTCGACCAGGTTACGCAGAGGCTCTGCTGTTGCTTTGACAAGGCGTCTTTCGAGGTTAAAAAACTCTTCGCTTTCTTTAGGAATGGATGAGAGTGCCTGGTCCTGGTAATCCTTGATCACTTTAATATCCTTTTCAATCAGACGCGAATTTCTTTCCGCGGCCAACTTAAGAACTTTTTTTTTGATTCCTTTTCTGTCGTGCCATTTGGCGTAGAGTTGCGTCCATTTTTTAGCATATTCTATCCAGTCCTTATGTGCTGAGCTCTCGAGCTTTTCGAGAGAATCTTCGAGATCTGTTTTTAAATCGTCTGCATCTTTCATGAGGTCGTCTAAAACTTCTTTGGCGAGGGGCGTTAGCCAGCTGTCGAATTTTCTCAGGATCTTTTGTTTTTCTTGATTTAGCTGATCGATGACTTCGACGGCCGAATGGCGAATCTCTTGAAAATGATGGAAGAGAGTTTTATCAATTGTATGGGCTTTACCAATTAGCTTTGGAAAGGTCTGAATTTGGGCATAAAAACGTTCGATGGCAGGAAGCGCTGTTTCAGAGGCTGATTTCGCCTCTTCCTCAAACACTTTTTCCAAATCAGAATCTTCTGATTTTTTGACCATTAAAACCCTCTTAATTATCTAGCTTAATTTTAATATATTATTTGATTAATTTACATCACTTTAATGTAAATATAATATTAATTTCCCTTGACGATTTGGTTGATTTCTATTAGTTTTATAGACAACTTGGAGGAATGATGCCACGTCCCTTAATTTTAATTACCAATGACGATGGGATCTATAGCCCTGGTATTAAGCAGCTTTGGAAGTCTGTCCACACCTTTGCCGATGTCATTATTGTAGCCCCGGCTACAGAGCAATCTGGCGTAAGCATGTCGCTTACATTAAGACAGCCGGTCAGCTTTGAAAAGATTGAATGGTTTGATAAAAACACTCATGCTTGTGCTTTAAAGGGCACCCCAACAGACTGCGTGAAAATAGCAATAAATATCATTGTACCACGTAAGCCCGATTTAATTATTTCCGGCATCAATAGAGGAAATAATGCCGGTCGAAATGTGTTCTACAGCGGCACCGTTGCCGCTGTTATGGAAGGGATCATGCAAGAAATCCCAGGAATAGCCTTTTCAATCGATGAAGAATTTAATCCAAAATATCATCATGCGGAAGAATACATTCCACAAATCGTCAAATATACCATTGACAACCCCCTACCGGCAGGAACTTTCCTCAATGTCAACTTCCCCAAAGAAGAGATTAAAGGGATTAAATTTGCACGTCAGGGAAGGGAGTACTGGCGTGAAGACCCCCAAGAAAGGCTTCACCCAGCTGAAGGGAAGCCCTATTATTGGATGAGTAGAAAGCTGGCCCCCTGCCCGGAAGAGGAAAATAGCGATATCTTGTGGTTGAGAAAGGGATATGTCGCTGTGGTTCCAATTCATATTGGAAACCTGACGAATGACGCTCATTTGGCGGCTGAGACAGATAGATTTCATGAATATATCAACAAAAGACGCTAGCGAGAGTCCTTTTGCATCTTTTTGCTTCTTAGTATCTTTGCGTAGAAATTCTAGAGATTTTTGTTTTTAGAAAAAATCTGCTTGCGTAAAATTCAGCAGACAGCTAGAGTGTATACTTATTTTGCAAGGGCGTATAGCTCAGTTGGTAGAGCGCCTGTCTTACACACAGGTGGTCATAGGTTCGAGTCCTGTTGCGCCCAAAGATTTGCAAAACATGCGGGAGTAGTTCAATTGGTTAGAGCACCGGCTTGTCACGCCGGAAGTTGCGGGTTCGATCCCCGTCTCCCGCGATCCATATACAGATCGCATCATTATCCACTTGTATTTAATGCCAATCTTTAATTAAATAATAACTTTCATTCCGGAAATAAAAAAATGTATAATCTACAGCTTTCAAAAAGATCCCTACTGTCACGCATGCTAGTCTATTTCTGGATGATCTTAGGCGCATTTATGGCTGCCTTTGCATTAGAGGTTTTTTTTATTCCCAATAGCTTGATTGACGGGGGTGTCGTCGGAGTAGCCATGATATTCGGTAAACTGTTCGGCAACGGTGTAATCCCCTATTTGCTTGTGTTGTTAAACTTGCCGTTTTTGGTGTTAGCTTACCATTCGATCGGAAAGGTCTTTGTTATCAACATGTTGATTGCAACCTTCTTCTTTGCCGCGTCGATGATCTTCATCCAAAATTTTATGCCGTATCAATTTCATGGAGAAAGTCTAGAGTATGTGGTGATTGGGGGAGCCATCCTCGGTTGCGGCCTTGGGCTCATTATCCGCGAAGGAGGCTGTACAGACGGTGCTGAAATTCTAAGCATCATCATCAATAGGCGAACAGGCTTTACAGTCGGCCAAGTTGTCTTTATCATCAACGTTTTCGTATTTGCAGCCATGGGAATCGTCTTTAAAGACTGGCACCCACCATTGATGTCGTTGATTACTTATATCATTGTCATTAAAATCATGGATTCAGTCATCGTCGGACTCGATGAAACCAAGTCGGTATTGATCATTTCGAAGAAGCCAAAAAATATTGCAGAAGCGATCGTGCATGAACTTGGCCTGGGATTGACCATCATGTATGGCCGTGGGGGATTTTCCGGAGATGAGCGTGAAATACTATATGTCATCGTCGAGCGCTTGCAGCTGGCTGAATTGAAAGATCTGATCCTACGGGAAGATCCGGACGCCTTTATTGCGATTGAAAACTTGCATGAAGTGGCCAATGGCAAACCTAGCCGACGTAAGGACAAGATGAGCAAAATGGAGAAAATTTTTACAAAGATCCTTCAAAAACAAGCATAAGACCAGTTGAGGCTGAATGGACCCGACAAAAGAAAACGAAGAAGAAAAGCAGCTTTTTACTCACGATTCATGGCGCGTATTTCGCATCATCTCTGAATTTGTCGACGGCTTCGAGACCATGACCAATTTAGGTCCTTCTGTATCTATCTTTGGATCGGCCCGGCTCCCCGCTGACTCAGTTTACTATAACATGGCCGTTGAAGTAGCCAAACATATTGCCAGAAAAGGTTTCGCAATCATTACAGGAGGCGGTCCCGGCATTATGGAGGCAGCTAACAGAGGAGCCCAGGAAGCGAAGGGGCACTCCTGCGGCCTGGCCATCGACCTCCCTTTTGAAACGGAGCCAAACAATTTCATTGATCCCAAATATAAGCTTAATTTCCGCTACTTCTTTGTCAGGAAAGTGATGTTTATCAGATACGCCCAAGGCTATGTTTTCTTCCCAGGCGGCGTTGGAACATGTGATGAGTTGTTTGAAGCTTTGACTCTCATCCAGACTAGAAAAATCAAGGCATTTCCCATCTATCTAATGGGAAAAGATTATTGGGTGGAAATGGTCAAGTGGATGGAAAATACCATGCTCACCAGCGGGTGCATCTCCAAAGAAGATTTAAACATGTTCCAAATCACCGACGACCCCGAAGAGGTCGCTAACGGTATCGAAAGGCACTATCAAAGAGATAGGGCGCTCAAGAACTTCTAAAAAAGTAATTCGGAAATTAAAAAGTAATTATGTATACATTAGTCTCCGGATTGTAAGTAGTAGAAATCTTAAGATGCCCAACAATTTGTTGTGCGTCATTGATGGCTGTTGGATACCCCTTTCCTTCCCTTCCATTTCCTAATCTGTCTTCATCACATGCAATTTTCTTACCGTCACAAGACCACACAAATGACTTTCGTGTTCCACTTGATTTTTCTACAACGATATCCCCCTTATTATTCAATGATAAGGGAATAAAATTTTGACTTGAGTTCCGTTTTGGCATGTGATACTGCACCAATTCCCCTTTTTCATAGAGGCAAAATCCTATTTTTGGATATCCGGGTTTGGTGTAATTATCGATTAAAATAAACATTACCTGGCCATTATCATTGATGGAAATGGGATGACATTTATACTTCTTGGGAATTAGGGCTTTGATATTAATAGGTGTAGCTCCATATATTTTTCGCCACAATAAGAATAAGAAATAGGATCGGTAATTAGATCTAATTTCCCTGCTTTAATGTCTAAGACAAATCCCTGTGCGAATACTTCATCACCAATGGAATATTCATATTGGCCGGCGATAACCCCCATGTTATTAAGAAAGGAAAAGTCGAAAGAAGGATGTTCATAGTTAATGTACCCAGGTTCCAATTCCTTAAAATAGTCTTCAAGGTTTTTAATCTCGTACCTAACATCAGCATGAGCGATGCCGGTTGATATCACAAAAATAAAACTTAAGAAGCGGACTAAGAGAGTTGACATATTCGATTTATACATAATAACCTCATTGTTAATTTATGGGCAATATCCAGCTAAACTTTCCCGTCTTATAATGAACGTTGTTCATTATAAGACAAAAAAATTTACTTACTTTCTAAACCTATTCTGTAGCCAAGGATATAATTGTGGAAAAGGTCCCGGCATAGTTCTAATGTGTTTTGTCTCTTTTTAAAGCGCAGCCTATTCTTTAAGGTTAGACTGCAGATCCCATGCAAAGAACTCCATAATATTTTAACTGCCTTTTCTGTATCTTTATCTGTGCCTTTTAATATAGGGTGGAATATGTTGGCTACTTTTTGAAATAGGAGTTCGCTTTTGTCTTTGTACCAGGAAGGGATCTCGATTGAAAGAGGATGTTCCAGAAGTAACAGCCATTCTGTATAGTTATCTTCTGCGAAGGTGATATAATTATGACAAATTTTATTTATAATCTCCTTGGCACTATCTGAGGGTTTAATTTCGTTGAACATACAAGCTGATAATATATCCAGGGTATTCCCGTTAAAATAAATGATAAGGTCATCTAGGCTTTTGTAATGGTTGTAAAATGTTCCTACAGAACAACCGGCTTCATTAGCAATTTTACGAACATCAAGTCCGTCTAGACCATCTTTTTTAAGAGTCTTGCTCAAGGCTTTTACAAGATCTGTCTTTAAATTAGCATTTGCAGGCTTACGAGGCATATCAATCCTTTACGTGAACAATGTTCATTATTGAATAAGGGAGTTTTTTTGTCAATCTACTAAATCATTGATTGTGATTATTCACGTAAAATTAGTACGTGAATGAATGCCATTAGTACACTGTTTTTAAATGGATTTTTACCCACAGACTTGCTAGAAGGCTGTACAGAGCACCGCACTGCAAAGCTTAGCAAGCAAAAATAACGGCAAGTGAAAAGTGCTTGGCAAAGCAGTGTGTGCTCAGTCCCGATAGGGACGATATATGTATAGCCCATGTGTAGCCCTGGAAGGGCAAACTATGGGTAGAAGATAGAAAAAAACGAGTCCCGATAGGGACGGCATATGTCTATCGCGCGATAGACATATGCCGTCCCTACCGGGACTTGATAGATGCCTTGCAAGCAAATTATTATTCCCTAATCTATTTATCTCTTTTAGGGACCGAGTTGAGTCTTGAGCCGGATGCGCCAGGTATAACTTGTGGATTTGACCCTGATGATTCGCCTAATGCTGCTGCAATTCTAGATCCAGCAATAGGGCTAAAGCTAGAACCCGAAGAACTAGAACTTGTGGTAGCACTGCGCTGCGGTAAAACCTGTTTAAATTGAACCGGTCTTTGTCCCACAGGGTTTAATCTGCTTGAACTAGAACCAGACGACGGTACCCCAATGTTACCCGACCTTATATTAGGCAAGCTAGCGCTGCTAAAAGAGTCCACTTGAGGATAACTGATTGGCCCTACACTTTGAGTGGGGATCACCTGAGGATAACTTACAGGAGATGGGTTTCTTCCTGGAACACGATATAATGGTTCACCTATAATGCTTGTCTCATGGAACGTGGTGGAACTTGGTGCACTAGCATTATATATACTATGAACACGAGAAGCGGAAGCGGTTTGGCTGCCACCCTGGATAACAATAACACTTGGAAGGCTCGAACTTGGAAAGCTTCGATTATCCTCTTGGAAATCTATTCTCCTTGGTGCATAAAGGGGAGGATTAACGTTCATATGATATACTCCATTGTTATTAAGACTTGAGCTTGAACTACCACTAGAACTGGAAGGATCTATTCCAAGAATCCTTCTGACTAGCCATATTGCAGCTGCGATAAATGGGACGGTAGTCAGCAGGACTGCCGCAAAAGGAGCTCTGCGGCTGACTGTATTAGCCATTCCAATAGATATGGCGCTGATAGCTGATCCTATGACGGTATCCTGGAGGATGACCGAGAAAGAATTATAGTGATTTGGCACGTTGCCATTATTGTGTACTGAATGAGACATAGATTGACCTATTATTTAAATGATTAAGTCCTCCTCCAAAAGAAGGAGGACACAAAATTAAGATGCTGGCGGGCTGCCGATAAATTTAGCTTCGCAATAAGAATTGCTATAAGGATTGTCGTAGTATGTTGCGTTGATCAGGATATGAGAAAAAGAAGCCATTCTCCAGTAGTTGTTAACACCCGTAATCAGTCGATCACCCACTCTCCATTTTCTGAATGAGTAGTCACTTGGATTGATCTGCCAAAGGGTATCATCATTCAACAGAACAATTCTGTTTGTTACGTCGATGTCGACGATAAACAACGAGCCGGAGACATTGTACAGCGGCACAGAAAGGATATCTGCATCTGCGTATTCACTCGTCGTCCTATTTTGGATCACATAGCCATAGGACGAAAACCAGGAGTACTTTGGCTTGATGTAAAGGAGGTCATCAGATCTCCAATTCCTGACGATATTGCGAGCAGAAAAGGCTATTGTCCATTCAGTCTGGTCATTCAGCTCAATGATGTCGCCGCTGTCGGAGCATCCCACAATGGCGTGATCAGCATCGGGATGGACAAAAGGGATATATTGATAGTCTTTAAAATCTTCTCTATAGTCAAAAAGGCTTGAACTTTGCAGAAGTTCATTTGGAAAATGAGAAAGTCTTTCTTCATTAATAGTATTATTTTCTTTAGCTGTTAAAGGTTCTCTAGTCTCTTTTTCTTCTTCCTGGATTGGAAGAATGGAGACGACATCATTTTCATTCTCTGCATTGATTACTCCTGTAGTAAATAGGCCCGCACATGCCAGTGCGACCACTAATTGTAAGTTCAGTAATTTCATTTGATTACTCCTGTTAATAAGTTAAAGTTTTTTGACTTAGGACCACTCACATGAAAATCAGTTTTCGGTGAATTTGGTTGTATATATATGATACCAAGATTAAGGAAAAATTAAGAGAAAAAAAGTTCAGGTAAATTAGATTTCTGATTACTTAAATTATTCGAAACTTACTCCCTGTGCAATCAAATTATCGATATAGGTTAAATCGAAATCAGATTTGAGGAATTTGTTATCATTCAACATGTGCAGATGGAATGGGATGGTAGAGTGAACGCCGCCGATATGGAATTCCCTCAGAGCCCTCTTGGCAATTGCAATGGCCTCTGTCCTGTCCTTGCCACGGACGATGAGCTTTGCAATCATCGAATCATAGTTTGGCGGGATCGTATAACCCGAGTAGCAGGCACTGTCGACACGGACGTGTGGACCTCCCGGTGGCAGGTAGTATTCCAGTTTTCCGGGCGATGGAGAGAAGTTGTGCGATGGATTTTCGGCATTGATGCGGAACTGCATCACATGCCCCTTAAATTGCACATCTTTCTGTCTGAGTTGAAGCTTTTCCCCTTTGGCTATGCGTATCTGCTCCATCACTAGGTCGAATCCTGTCAACTCTTCTGTTACGGTATGTTCAACCTGAATGCGGGTATTGACTTCCATAAAATAAAAGTTGTGGCTTTTATCTAACAAGAACTCAACAGTACCGGCAGAGTAATAGCCAGCTGCCTTGACAACGTTGACAGCAGCTTGACCAATCTTTTGACGGAGTTTTTCCGAAAGGACAGGGCTGGGGGATTCCTCAATGAGTTTCTGGCGGCGCCTCTGGGTAGTGCAGTCGCGTTCCCCAAGATGAATGTAGTTGCCAAATTTGTCGCCCAACACCTGCACTTCTATATGCCTGGGATTCATAATCATTTTTTCAAGATAGACGTCAGGATTGCCGAAGTTGACTTCAGCTTCGGCACGAGCGGCAGCATACTGCTTGGTGAATTCCTCTTCATTATGGGCGATGCGGATCCCTTTTCCACCGCCCCCTGCGACGGCTTTGATGAAGATCGGAAATCCCAGTTTCTTGATATCTTTCAATGCCTGTTTGATGTCGGTGACGACACCATCAGAGCCTGGAATAATGGGGCACCCGGCAGAATAGGCTGTTGCTTTTGCTTTGGCTTTATCGCCCAGCATTGCAATCGATTTATGGGATGGCCCAATGAAGTTAAGTCCGCAGCTTTCGCAGATGGAGGCAAAGTTAGAGTTTTCGCTCAGGAACCCGTAGCCGGGGTGTATTGCGTCAGCACCGGTGATCTCGCACGCCGACAAAATATTTGGGATCTTGAGGTACGATTTATGCGATGGGGGTTCTCCGATGCAGATAGCCTCATCAGCGTGGAGGACGTGTAGTGCCTCTGCATCCGCCTGGGAATAGACTGCAACAGTTTGTAAACCAAGGTCATGACAAGCTCGGATGATACGTACGGCGATTTCACCACGATTCGCGATTAAGACTTTTTGCATTTCAAATTACTCTGTGATTCGGAAAAGTTTGGATCCAAATTCTACCGGCTGGCCTGACTCTACTAAGACCTCAATGACTGTACCTGCAATGTTTGCTTTGATCTCGTTCATTACCTTCATCGCTTCGATGATACATACAATCGTATTTTTATCGATTTTGTCACCTGGCTTGATAAAGGAAGGGTCGTCAGGCGTTGGTGAGATATAGAATGTCCCCACCATAGGCGAGGTTACATAGAGGCTTTTATCATCTTGTTTAGGAGCTTCCAGCATCGATGGAACAGGGACCGAATTAGCACTATGGGAAAGGGTATAATCGGTGCGGGATAGCTGAGGCTGCTTGTATTCGTCATAGAGTTCCATGTTGACATCACTAGGGCGGATATCATGACGCTCAAGGCTAAGCTCAAAATCTTTTTGTTTGATCTGCAGCTTTTTAGTCCCTGTCCGTCCCATGGAGGTCATCAATTCTTTAATATGCTTTAATTCCACAATATGTTTCCTTTATTATTTAGTTAGGATAATATCCCCAGTTTCTCAGGTACTCAAGCTCTTCCGGGGTGGACTGACGGCCATTAATGATATTCATATAGGGAAAGCGTCCAAACTTCTTAATGACGTTTTGATGTATAAGGGCAAAAGTCAGAAATTGCTCAATCTGAGGTTGAATTTGTGCCGGTGTTTCTGCTACCAGCTGATTATATTTGGCAATAGATAATGTCTGCATGTTGGGATCTTCAGAATGCATCAAGGGCATGTAGTAAAAGGCTCTTTCAATAGGATATAATCTAAGGTCATCTCCCTTTTGCATTCCTTCTATCGCTAATCCTAGAGCCATCCGATCGGCCGTAAATGCCTGCGGCTTGTCTTGGTAAATCAGCCTTGGCACCTGATCAAGCAATATGATCAAAGCCAACCTGCCCCGCGGAGTCATGCGCCAATCATTATATTGGCCGCTGACGGCATTATTAAGATCTGTTTCAAAGAGGTTAATCATTCTCATCTGATTTTCGGGCGTTTTTGCAAACCAGGCTGAAGACTTCTCAGCAGGGTATGAATCTGGCCCGGGTAGAGCCCCAAACCAGTTATCCAGAACCTGTTCATATTTAAGTTTAGGTGACTCAGGAGTTGTTGCCGGAGTAGCGCCAGGTCCCGGTGTAACGACAGTTCCGGGGCCAGGCACTTTAGGGGCAGCCGGGATTCCAGGGGCAGGAGTGACGACAGTTCCAGGTCCGGGCACGATGGATGGTGAGACGACTGTGGCAGTTCCAGGCGGAGAAGTAACGACTGTGCCAGGAACGGTAGTTGCCTGTAAGTCTGTTCTAGGAGCCGATGTAGCGGGCCCTGGAATAGGTGTCTGTGCACTTAAAAAGCCGGAAAAAATTAATAAAAGAAACGAAAGCTTTTTCATCGTATTTACTCTACACCCTCTGGATATATTCGTCCGTTTTAGTATCCACTTTGATGATGTCACCGGTTTCGATGAAAGGAGGCACCTCAATTTTAGCTCCGGTTTCTAAAACGGCGATTTTAGCTCCGTTGGCTAGGTCTGAATCATCATCTGTCAATGTCTTTGCTACCATCAGTTCCAAAAATTGGGGCAGCTCAACGGCAAAGATCGAATCTCCATAAAAAAAAGCTTTCAGTTCAACCCCTTCTTTCAAATAATTTACTTTGCCACTGACAACACCTGTAGGAACATGAACCTGCTCCAGATTAACGATATCAAGGAATAAAAATCCTTCACCTTCCGGATAAAGAAATTCCAACTTCCTTTCAGCTAGTGAGACATCCTTGATCGGCTGATTCAATTTAAAATTCTTTTCTACGATATCATTGGAAGTTAAATCCTTCAATCGAGCCTTGATAAATGGCGTCCCCTTCGGAACGGTGACCTTCACACTCGACTCTACACGGTAAAGCTTGTTACCGATTGTTATTGTCATTCCCTGATTAAGTTGATTACTTGTCGCCATACTGATTATTCTCCTAATGCCGCAGCACGCATTTTCTTAATTGCATCTTTTAAATTGTGCTCTTTAAACAAGGCCGATCCAGTCACAATAACATTTGCTCCGGCATCAACACAACTTCTTACATTCTCAAAATCGATTCCCCCATCCACCTCAATATTAAATTCTGGCAGATTTTCTTTACCCTTAGCCGTAACTCCACCGGCACGTATGTTCAGCTTATTGCATAGTTCTCGGGTAAAACTGACCTTTTCTAACACTTCAGGCATAAAAGACTGTCCGCCGAAGCCTGGATTGACAGTCATTAATAAGATCATGTCGCATTTATCTAAATATTTGGGAATCATAGATATAGATGTTTCCGGATTGAAAGCTAAACCGGCTTTCACATTACACTTTCTAATATAATTTAAGGTTTCTTCTACCTCTTCCGTCGCTTCAAAGTGAATCGTGATACTATCCGCACCGGCTTCCACAAAACGTTCGACATAATCATATGGATTATAAATCATTAAATGAATATCAAGGAAAAGATTGGTCGATCGATTTATCGCTGCAGTAACGGCTGGCCCCATTGTCAGATTGGGGACAAAATGTCCATCCATCACATCAATATGGATAGCGTCGGCACCCCCCTCCTCGGCCCGTTTGCACTCATCGGCTAAGTGTGCAAAATCAGACGCAAGAAACGATGGCTCGATTAAAATTCTTTTTGGTTCTTTCTTCATACGACCCATCATAATTCATTGCCGATTCCAAGTCAAAGCAAAGGATAAAGGCCAGGAAAAAGCTAAAAGCTAAGGGCAGTAATCCAGCATGCTGGCTTACTGCCCTCGCCCTTTTCATCTTTCTTCTTTTGCCCCTAGCCCTTACTCAAACGGTTCTTGCTCGATCCCGATACTGCTTAAAACGATTTCGGCAGCAATGGCCATTTCCAGAATTATGGCAGCATAATTGCAGCAGCCAAATCCCGATTTATCTTCTGTTAAACTTATAGATCGTTCTCGTCCCAATCGTAAATACTCGGCGCTTCCTCCGAATCTGAAGAATCTTCCACGATTTCTCTACGCGCAGCCATAGATTTACTAAACGATGCATTTCTCGTATGTATTACAGTTGTTACTGATTTTTCTACTCGATCATGTTTACTCTTTGCCAAATGGAAAATCACTGCAATAGGACTTCTATCTGGAAGAGATGATTTTAGCTGTTTAGGAGTAGGTTTAAGCTGAATGCCAGTAATCGTACTTAGAGCAGGCTGAAATTGCAGAGCCCCCGGCTCCCCTGTTCTCATGATTGTCTTCGTTCCTAGAGGTATTTCAATTGGACTTGAAGAAACAGGCTCACCATATTGAATCGGTCTTGGAAAGATATTCATTGCCGGTGATCTGACAAGTGGAAATATTTGTACGATATCGGCTATGGGAGGGGCAGCTGGAGCGTCAGGAGAAGGAACCAGTGGATAAAGATCTTCTATTGTGTTTAAAGATATATTGTTAATTCTAGAAACAGCATCCAAATAAAAAGCAGTTATATTAAAAAGTAGTTTTTCAGCTGCTTGCATTTTATCTAGCGACAAATACGTTATTCTTAATGTATCAAGACCCTGTAAAGCGGTAATATAGTGCGAATTTAATTCGCTTTTTTTCTGATTTGTTGTTTCATCTTGAGTGCTTTTCTTTGATGTCAAAAAGCATTTTCCTATAATCTCATGGACGATCTTTATAGAAGTATCCCAATTATCGGATGTAAACCAACGCATGGTGCGCCATCTGTCATCTTTGGCTATAAGAAACCCTGTTTCATCCATCACCCTGACTTTATCGTTAGCACCTAACGATGACAGAACTTTTAGACTAGATAAAAGATTTTCCTCCGTCTTTCCCCATATAAAGTTGTTAGTACTTACAATTCCAACCATAAACCACCTCTTAGCATTAAATCGGTAAAAAATAGAACACTTGGCAGTGGAAATTTTCGCTTCAAAAAACCGAATAGTCTGTTGTAGCACTGTATAATTTTTACCTTAGCAGTTCTGTCGATTTATAGCAAATGTGAGAAAGAGTGTCTTCGATGGTGCGTTGGAATTTAGCTTTTTGTTCAAAATTGCGGGCGCAGCATATATAGCCCAGGCAAGCATTGCCGTTGGCCTTGGTATAGGCGTAGGCAAGCTCGGTTGTAGGAATTTGAAGCTCCTGGATGGCATGGTTCAGCAGATCTTTGACCTGCATATCTTCAGCGATGACAATCACGAAGCAGTGGAAGGATTCCATGTGGAACTTGAGATAGACTCCATCCTGTCGGTACTCTTTGATCCCTTCCAGAAGCATGACGAAGAGGGTCCTGAAAGCTTTTGGATCGAGCAAGGCGCGGATGACTAGCGGGGCCAGGGAATAGAAAAAATTTTCCAGGAGCCACTCATCGTAGTCTTTTTCATTGGAAAGACTTTTCTTGATCTCGGCCAGCAGTTCCTGCTCTTTAGAAATCATTCCTCCATTATAGTCGCGAACCTCTCCAATAACTTTAAATAGTTCGCCCACGACCCTTTGACGGGCCTTATAAAGGTCAATGGTGTGGTCGGTCCTGAGAAAGTTTTCTTTGGGTATCTTTAATCTGAATACAGTCGCTTCCTTGGGATACTTTTTACGCAAATACCCCATGATTTTAGTACGGTCGTGGAGATAGTCGACCGTGCTTCCGCTAATCTTAAACATCTCAGAAATACGGATGCTATTGTCCTTAAGGACACGCGCCAGTGTTATAGTGAAGAAGAGGTGGGAATAGGTCTGCTCATCAAATGAAATAATGACTTGTGGAATATCCCTGAGGTATTTAATTTGATTCGTCAAGCTAAGCATATTGCGCATGATCTCTTCCTCATTGCGCGGCATAAAGACCGGATGAAGCTTATGCTCAATCCTGTTTTTCAAATTAGTCGGTAGGTCAAGCCGTAATTTACGCATCTCAGCTAATGTGAAAGGACTGCCATCTCTCTTTTCAAACTCCATATTGCTGATGCAAATATTATCGGTCTTATGGACATGGTAGGAATGTTGGATGGGCTGGGCGGTCGGAATATAATGGTTGATGGCGCGAAGGAGATGCTCTTCGCCAAAACTCTCGTGCTCCCTAACGAAATTCAATCCTACAAGAACACTTAAGACTCTTTTTCTCCCGTTTTTGGTCTGGACATAGGCTGGGAAGATCTTAAGGTAAAGGTGGCGGCGCTGTGCGTTTTTCCTGATGGCTTCTTTTAATGCTTTGCGGAATAAATACTGGACGCTGATGATCCTGCTTAAATGGCGCGGCTGCCTATTGGCCTTGAATTCATCCCGGCAGGTCACGAGGATCTGCTGCATTTCAGTGAAAATATCTCTGTCAAAAGTCTGTGGAAACCTTTTTACCAGGAATGCGATAAACCCTTGAACAAGTGATGTCTTGTCATCTGCCGCCAGCCCCTTAACCTCCAGGATGCGCTGCGCATAGAATTCTGAATGCATCCCCAGTGTAATTTCAGCGGCAATGACCGGAAAATGACGCTGGATTTCTTCAAATTCAACGTGATTTTCCACACTGATCATTACCTCGCAGATAGTATAGATGTCGTCGCCGATCTCTTTCAGAATAAAGTCAGATGCATATACCAAGACCACATTTAGCCTTTTTCCCGGACGAAGCCAGCGGCTTATCATTTCAAAGAAGAATTTAAAGGAATTGGAACGGTACTTAGATAAAGCAAAAAATGAAATGCTTTCCGGAAATTTATGCACCTCAGAGCAAGTTATTAAAGGGATAACCTGTTTAAAGATCTCCCTCTGATGTTCTCGTGTCTCCTCTTCAGTCTCTTTTTGCTCGAAGAAATCTGAGGGGAGGATCTTCTTCAATATCCTGAGGATGACAGTGCGGTAGTTCTGATTAATCTCAGCATCCCCTTCAGGGGATTCAAACAAGGTCTTAACTGATAGAGGGGCTTCTTGAGTCATTTTAAATCGCTAATTCATTCGTAAATGGGCTTCAACTGCCTCGGGAACGATTGGTCTGCTATCCAAGTTCCTTCTTCACTTTCTTCCGTAGAGATAAACGATCTGACTAGTAAAGGCAAGCCATTTTTTTGAGCCAGCTGTATGGCGCGGGCATGCAACACTTTGGCCCCGTTATTGACAATCTTCAAGGCAGATTTATAAGATAATGAGGTTAAAAGGGTTGCGTCTTTACAAAGCTTGGGGTCATAATCAAAAATCCCTTTCACGTCTTTGTAAAATTCAACCCGGTCAGCATTCAAGGCAACGCCTAAAGCAACAGCCGTGGTATCAGACCCTCCCCTGCCAAGCGTCGTAATTTCTTTCTGAGGGCTTATCCCCTGAAATCCGGCCACAATCGCCACCTGGCCATGACTAAGGCAATCATGCAAACGGCAAGGCCTCACATCCATGATTTGTGCATTGGAATGATTGCCGCAGGTCAAAATACCCGACTGGCTGCCGGTAAAGCTGATGGCGTCTATCCCCTTGCGGCAGAGGGCCATCGCCAGTAAAGACATACTAATACGCTCGCCGGCGCTAATCAACATGTCATATTCCCTTTGAGGAGGATTTGGATGGACCTTCCTGGCCAATTCAATCAGTTGATTGGTCGTCTGTCCCATGGCGCTAACGACCACAACCACACGGGGGAAAGATTTACGCTTTTCAATAATCAAATCTGCGATGGAGGAAAATTGTTCCGGAGTGGCCACAGATGCCCCTCCAAACTTCATAATTAATGTATTCATAGCCAAATCCTACTCGAAAACGTGTTGCGGGTCAATATAGAAGGTGGAGGGCTGTGATTAAACCTAGAAACGGCGATTGGAAGGAGGTGCCAGATGCAATCTTTTGATTCAGAACACGTTGAGGCGAGGGGGGGCTTGCCCGTTTGGGGACCTATGGGACCTATGGGACAAGACCGAAGATAAGTCGTTAAGGGTTGTAATCCTGCGTGCGGGATTACACCCCTTAGCGACAGAGCCCTTCGCCTTGTCCTATTGGCCCATACGTCCCATACGCCCCTTTCTGTAGCTACCATACCCTAGTTGATTAATTTAATTAAAAAAATAATATTAAATAATAATAGTTATGTTATAATACAGGATATGGTTAGTTATTTTATTAATTTAATTGATGAGGCAACCATATGAATAATATGAATAACATTTCAACAGGATCTGACTTTGTTTGGGGTGAAGTTGATGAAGATTATAACAACAAAAATAAAAAGTTTCTACTACTAGAATCGAGTTCCGATGGTCCTAAATACAAATATATGCACACTCAAGTGTTTAAAGTCGATATCTCCGCTCCAGATTTATTTAGTAAAATTAAGGGACGTGTGACGAAACCGTCACCATCCGTTAAAATTCTGATTCATTCACTCTATGGTAGAGACCAATTTGTAGATATCAAGATCGATAAATTGAAAGAAACATTAGGTTTTTCCGAAAAACAGATTAGGGAAGCCTCTAAAATCCCCGGAGGTGTTGAGAAACTTATCAATCTCAAATTAAAAGAAACAACGGCTGACAATGAAAAAAAAATTAAAGAATATGAAATTCACGATGATGCATTGGATTTATATGTTAAAGTTTTTAGTTATCACCCTGATGATACGGACAAGCCTACCGATCAGCTGATCACTGACATAAAAGAAAAACTAGAAAAGCCGGCATCAGGACACACACCGGATATAAACAGAAAGAGAATGAGTAGATTAAATGCCGAAGCTGACAATTTAGAAATAAAATATGAAAAATTCATCAATAAATACTATCCTCCACCTCCGATATCATATCAAAAATCCTTTCGAGAACCACGAGGGAAACAAAATTTGATATTTGTCGGGTTTAATGTGCCTTATAGCCACAATGAAGCCGACAGAAAAATTACAAAATATAAAGAGTCAAATACCAAGGGGCTTACATTGAACGAAGTTAACAAAGATGCTACACAGGATAATATAACAAAATTTTTACAAAGCGTAATCATCGATTATGTCTCAAAAAAATGTGCTGAGAAAAATATGATTATTCCTGAGGAAGGGAAAGAATTAATGATGAATATCATCGAAGAATCATTATCAATTCTAGCTGATCAGGCTCTTAATGGATTGGAAATGACAAGTGAAATGTTACATGAAAAGTTAAAAACGACTCTGAAGGAAAAAAACAAGAGTGAGTGGATTGATAAGGAAACTTTTAATACTCTTTTTTCTAAAGAAATCCAGCGTGGGGAAATTGATTTCGATAACACTCATAAAGAGCAACGGGCAATAAGAAGAATAGAAAAAATAAAAGAAGAAAAAATATTAATCCCCAAAGAGATATCTGATGATTTTGTTCCTGTCTTTGAAGAAGCTATCGAAAAAGTTACAGACGATCCAGAGCTGCCATTGCTACTAATAAATTTCCTAAACCGACTACTTGAAGACCAGGAGAGATAATCCTAGAAACGGCGATTGGAAGGGGGTGCCAGATGCAATCTTTTGATTCATAACGCGTTGAGGCAACGGGGAGCTTACCCGTTCTGGGCGTAACCGCGGCAACGGTTTAAGACATCAGTTGTGGGTAAATGGTAGCCCTAGTGGTTACACACTATGGGCTTTACACAAACAGCCCCCTTCGGGGCTTATCTCGGGCTTTGAACCTATTCCGAATTTCAGGTTAAATATTTATTCTATTGCAAATTTTCTCCGGCTTCTGCTATGTTGTTACCATTATAGAAAACAGGAGAAACCCTTAAATGTCTAAAAACCCCCAACACAACTGGAATGAGAGCAATATCGTTGACGATGTGCAATTCCAGGAACACGATGCTGAACTCTTTAAAAACCTTTTGTCAAGCTCTGAAGCGTCTACCCCGGTAGAGCGCAGCGCGTCGATGATCCCCGGCACCATACTTAAGGGTCGTATCGTCGAGATCACCAAAGACCATGTCGTCGTTGATGTGGGACTAAAATCAGAAGGCTTGATTCCTATTGAAGAATTTTCCGATCCATCACAAGTCGCCCTTGATGCAGAAGTTGAAGTACTTCTGGACCAAGCTGAAGATGACCATGGACAAATTGTGCTGTCGCGTGAAAAAGCTGAGCGGCTCCGTCAATGGGAATACATTCTGCAGCATTGTGAAGAGGGTTCTATTGTTAAGGGTAAAGTCATCCGCAAGGTTAAAGGCGGCTTGATGGTCGATATCGGGATGGAAGCCTTCCTGCCTGGTTCACAGATTGACAACAAGCGCATCAAGAACCTTGACGAATATCTCTACAAGACTTACGAATTCAAGATACTTAAGATCAATATCGACCGCAAGAACGTCGTCGTATCGCGCCGTGAACTGCTCGAAGCCGAAAGAATTTCCAAGAAAGCCGAAGTCCTTGAACATATTCAGCCCGGAGATATCCGTGACGGTATAGTCAAGAACATTACAGATTTCGGTGTCTTCCTCGACCTCGACGGCATCGATGGCTTGCTCCATATTACAGACATGACTTGGAAGCGTATCAAGCATCCTTCTGAAATGGTTCACCTTGGCGAAAAACTTGAAGTGATGATCTTGAGCATCGATAAGGACAAAGGACGCGTCGCATTAGGCCTGAAGCAGAAAGAGAAAAATCCATGGGATCAGATCGAGATGAAATATCCCCCTGGAACACGCGTCCATGGCAAGATTGTCAACCTGCTCCCCTACGGCGCATTCATTGAGATCGAACCTGGTATAGAAGGACTCATCCACGTCTCTGAGATGTCTTGGGTAAAGAATATCACAGACCCTAGCGAAGTCGTTAAAAAAGGCGATGATGTCGAAGCAATCGTCCTTTCTGTCCAGAAAGAGGAAGGTAAAATTTCTTTGGGTATCAAGCAGACAGAGCACAATCCTTGGGATGATGTAGAGAAAAAATATCCTGTCGGCAGCAGCGTCAAAGCTGAAATCCGCACATTGACCAACTACGGCGCTTTCGTCGAGCTGGAGCCAGGTGTTGAAGGACTTATCCATATCTCTGATTTAAGCTGGATCAAGAAAGTCTCCCACCCATCGGAAGTGCTCCATAAGGGCGATGTAGTCGATGCAGTTATTTTGTCTGTTGACAAAGAAAGTAAGAAGATTACACTCGGAGTTAAGCAGTTAAGTACCAATCCATGGGAATCTATTGAGAGGACAATGCCTGTTGGCAGCCTTGTAAAAGGTAAAGTGACTAAGATCACCGCTTTTGGAGCCTTTGTTGAATTAGACAATGGTGTCGAAGGGCTCATTCATGTCACAGAGCTCTCAGACCAAGCCTTTGGCAAGGTTGAAGACGTAGTGGCTAAAGGCGACGATGTCACCGCTAAGGTTATTAAATTAGATCCGGAACATAAGAAAATCGCGCTGTCAATCAAAGAATATTTGATCGATCAGAATCAGGAAAACCGCGATGATATCGTTGTCACCCCCGCCAAGAAGAAAAAGAAAAAGGATGGGGAACACGAGGAATCTAAGGAAGAATCCGAAGAATAATTCGGTATTCGGAATTCGGGAAAAAATCGGAATTTGAATATTCGGTTTTAATATTTTTTGAATTCCGAATCCCGAATTTCGAATTAATAGAACCTCCTATGTGGAGGTTTTGTTTTATATAAAATATAGAAAATAAAGTTAAAGTCCAGAAATCGAGGCAAAGCATGAACAAAGATCTTATCGCAATCTTTGAATATTTAGAGAAAGAAAAAGGGATCAAGCGCGAGCTTGTCATTAGCGCCATTGAAGAGTCGTTGCAGGCGGCAGCCCGTAAGAGTGTTTCAGGCGCCTCCAATGTCAGGGTGAGTATCCATCCCAAGACAGGAAACATAGAAGCTTTTTGCGAAAAAGAGATTGTCGATGAAGTCGAAGTCCCTTCTCAAGAAATATCACTTGAAACGGCACGTGAAATCGATCCTGACTGTGAAATCGGTCAATTCATCGACGTTGTTGTGACGCCAAAAGATTTTGGACGTATAGCCGCGCAGAAAGCCCGCCAGATTATCACGCAAAAACTGCGCGGAGCTGAACGGGACGTGATCTATGAAGAATATCGACACCGTGTCAACGAACTCATCTCCGGCACTGTAAAGCGCTTTGTCAAAGGATCTAACCTTTTGATTGACCTTGGCAAGGTTGAAGCAATCATGCCTACCCGTGAATATCCGAAAACCGAAAAATTCCAGATCGGCGAAAAAGTTTTAGCGTTGCTACTGGAAGTTAAAGATACAGAAAATGGCGGAGCGGAAGTCATCCTATCGCGCAGCAGCCCTGAGTTCGTCCGTCAGTTATTCATTCAGGAAGTACCTGAAGTGAGCGATGGGACTATCCTCATTGACAAGATTGTCCGCGATGCGGGCTATAGGAGCAAGCTGACAGTCCGGTCTACAGATCCTAAAGTGGATCCTGTCGGTGCCTGCGTAGGGATGAGAGGAAACCGTGTTAAAAACATCGTCAGGGAATTGAATAATGAAAAAATAGACATTATTCCCTTCTCCACTGACCCGATCGAGTTATTGCAAAACGCATTGCATCCTATTGAAATCCGCAAGATCAATTTGAATGATGAAGACAAAGTCATTTCAATCGTCGTTGAAGATGATGATTTTGCCGCTGTCATTGGTAAGAAAGGGATGAATGCCCGTCTGAATAGCCGTTTAACCGGATACGATTTAGAAGTTCAACGCATGACCGATTATAACCGCTCAATGGAAATCCAGAGAAATGAATTAGCTGAGACGGATGATCCAACGCTCGATGAGCCGATCGCCTCTATTGAAGGCGTCAACAGTTTAATCTTTGACCATTTAGCTGCAGAAGGTTATAATACTCTCCGATCACTGCTTAAAGCAACACCAGCTCAATTAGCAAAAATACCTGGCATAAGCATTGATATGGCAGATAAAATTTTAGACCAAATTAGAAAACAGAGGGCATAGAGCTTTGGCCAAACATCTTAAGTTAAATATTAAAAACACTCAGATTGCTCAAGCAATCAATCTCGGTGATCTCAAAAGCAAGCTTGCGAAGAAAAAGGAAGAAGAAGCTTCTATAAAGGAAATTAAAGCTCCTGCCAAAACTGATCCAATGCCAGCTAAAGCCAAGGAAACTGAACAGCCTAAAGAAGAAGCTCCACGTATCCGTGCCCGCTCGAAATCAGCCTTTGCCGAATCAGTTACTGAAGCTCTACCTAAAGAAGAGCATGAGGTCGTCCCTGTTCAAGAAGAAAAGGCAGGTCCAATTTTTGCGGAAGAACTTGAGGAACCCCGCGCTAAAACTAGCGCTGAAATCAGACAAGAGATTTTTGGCGAAGAGAAACCCGCTGTCGCTGAAAAAGAAACAGTGTTCACCAATGCGGATATTCCTAGGGCTCCCGAGAGAGAATTCAAACGTTTTGAACGTCAAAAAGAGATACTTCCTCCCTTACCAAAACGTGAACCCCAAGAAAAATTGGGTCCGACCGGACGCCATATCAAAGATTTCATCAAGCCTAAGCCAATGACTACGCCTCCTAAACGAGAGGTTAAGGTAGAAACCAAAGCAGTTCCAAACCGTGATGAAGCGATAATCAAAGCCAAGCCACGGGCTGAAGGTCCTTTAAAAGAGGCAGCCGAAGCTGAAGGGCGTGCCAAAGCCGCTAAGTTTAAAGAATTCCGCGATATCAAACCGACCCGCAAAATCGAGCCAGGGCAGCGCCAATTCGATGCCAGAGACAGGCACGGACTGCGTGCAGGTGAAGAAGAGCATTATCGCAAAAGGAAAAGTAAGCAGCATAAAGCTCAATTTGAAGATACGACCATCCGTCCGACTACACTAAATGTCCGTATCCCGATTTCTATTAAAGACCTGGCATCTGAAATGAAACTAAAGGCTTCCCAGCTGATCAGTAAGCTGTTCCTGCAAGGGATGGTCCTGACGTTGAATGATATTTTAGAAGATGTAACAATCATCCAACTGCTTGGGAATGAGTTTGGCTGCGAAATCGGTATCGATTCAGCAGAAGAACAAAGAATACAAATCACCGACAAAACAATCAAAGAAGAGCTGCAACAGACTTCTATTGAAAATCTAATCATCAGGCCCCCTGTTGTTGCCTTTATGGGCCACGTCGACCATGGTAAAACAAGCCTGATCGATGCAATCCGTAAGAGCAATCGCGCTGCGGGCGAAGCTGGAGCCATTACCCAGCACATCGGTGCATTTCGCTGCAGTACAGCTGTAGGCGATATAGCTATCCTGGACACTCCGGGTCACGAAGCCTTCTCAGCGATGAGGGCACGTGGTGCTGACGTTACCGACATCGTTGTCCTGGTTGTTGCCGGTGATGAAGGAATCCGCCAACAAACGATCGAAGCGATCAATCATGCCAAATCTGCCAATGTAACCATCGTTGTTGCCATCAACAAAAGCGATAAGCCAAACTTCAATGCAGATAACGTCTACCGCCAGCTGTCCGAAATCGAACTTCTGCCTGAAGTTTGGGGCGGACAGACTATCACCGTCAACTGCTCTGCTGTGACCGGCGAAGGAATACCGCAATTACTCGAAATGCTTGCCCTTCAAGCTGAAGTCTTGGAGCTGCGCGCTAATCCAGGCTCAAGAGCACGAGGCTCCGTCCTTGAATCAGAAATGCATAAGGGAATGGGCTCTGTAGCTACGGTCTTAGTCCAGAACGGGACTCTTAAGCGTGGTGATGCGGTCGTTTTCGGCAGCCACTGGGGTCGTATCAAAACAATGCATGATGAACACCGCCACGAGCTGAACGAAGCTGGCCCATCTACACCAGTGGAGATCACCGGTCTTTCAGGCCTCCCGCAAGCCGGCGAAGAGTTCATCGTAGTCAAGAGCGAGAAAGAAGCGCGTGAAATTGCAGGAGCAAGGTCTGAAGGAGTTCGTCAGTCCAGCTTAGTCCTGCAGCAAAAGAAAAAGGCGACCGCTGAAAACGTCTTCCAGATGCACACTGATGCTGTAGGAAAGAAAACACTTAATGTCATTCTTCGTGCCGACGTACAAGGCTCTCTGGAAGCAATCAAAGCCGCACTAATGAAAATTGAGTCTACAAAAGCTGACTTGAATGTTATCTACAGCGGTGTCGGTGAAATCACAGAATCCGATGCGCAGCTAGCTGCTGCCTCCAAGGCTGTCATTATTGGATTCCACACGCAGATTGAAAGTCATGCCGAACCACTCATCAAACAGCTCGGCGTCACCGTTAGAATGCACAACATCATTTACCATGCTGTAGACGATGCGACAGTGTTGATGGCTGGGCTTCTTGAAAAGATAGCTATCGAGACTGAAAAAGGAAAGGCGATTGTCAAGGCGACGTTCAAATCTTCGCATACCGGTATCATTGCCGGATGCCAAGTCATCGAAGGAACTATCGCACGCAGCAACAACGTACGCATCAGACGCGACAAATTAGTTATTTGGAAAGGCTCTATTTCATCGCTCAAGCGAGTCAAAGAAGATGTCCGCGAAGTTGTCAAAGGAACCGAATGCGGTATCCTTCTGAGGGACTACAGCGAAATGCTGCCCGATGACGTCATTGAGGCATACGAAATCAGCTACATCTCACAAGAACTGTAAGGATTTCACCATGGAAAGGACAGATAGACTTAATTCCCTACTCAAAGAAGTGATTTCTGAAGTAATCAGACGCGAAGTGCGCAATCCGCACGTCAACGAGTTGTTCACTGTCACCCGCGTTCAAATCTCGAAAGACTTGCGTCACGCCAAAGTGTTCGTCAGCGTCATCGGTGATGCCCAGCAAAAGGAAGAAACACTGAAAGCACTCCAGTCTGCTGCAGGATTCATTGCCGTGAACTCCTCTCAAAAGGTGGTTATGCGCTACTTTCCTGAGCTGAAATTCAAACTCGATGACAGCGTGGACAAGCACATGAGAATTGAAGAATTACTCGGTAAAATCAGCGAAGAGCGCAAATCGCGCAAGGATGATATTGACTCTTCCGCGGAGGATACGTGAGCGTCCCCATGCCAGAGAGCATTGCGACAGTTAGCAATAGTGCTACTAGCTCTTGCAGACATTCAGGTATGGGCACGAATGTGAATTACGAAGGTATTCTTCTTGTCAACAAACCTAAAGGCAAGACATCCTTTAGTCTTGTTCATGAGCTCAGAAAAATTGTAAAAGTCCAAAAAATCGGTCATGCCGGCACCTTGGACCCTTTTGCTACAGGCGTAATGGTCATGCTGATCGGCAAAAAATACACACGCATGTCTGATCAGTTTCTCCACTGCGACAAGGAGTACGAGGCTGAAGTGAAATTCGGCATCGCTACCGATACCTATGACTGCGATGGCAAAGAAACGTTTAGCTCGGATATCATCCCTACACAAGAACAAATTGAACATGCCCTCAAAGACTTCCAAGGTGATATCGATCAAATACCACCGATGTTCTCTGCAAAAAAGCGGGGCGGCAAAAAGCTATGCGACCTTGCCCGTGAAGGAAAAACAATTGAGCGTGATCCGATAAAAGTCAACGTAGCCGCCGAACTGTTAAGCTATCAATATCCTTACTTGAATCTCCGTATTAAGTGCAGTAAAGGAACCTATGTCCGCAGCATCGGGCATGACCTTGGAATCAAGCTTGGATGCGGTGCTCACCTCTCTAATTTGACCAGAACACGGAGCGGCACTTTCCTACTCCAGGATTGCGTATCAGGTACCGAATTAAAAGAGATTTGTTATGCATCTCATCTCAAGTATTAAAGATTATAAAGTCGATGAAAAACCGACAATACTGACGATTGGGAACTTCGACGGTGTCCATCGCGGCCACATGGCCGTGCTTCAAGCGGCAAAACACTTTGCCGGCAAGGAAGGACGCATCGTGGTCATCACCTTCAGCAATCATCCCTCAGAAATACTCCGTCCCCAGGAGCCTCCTGTTCTGCGGCTTTGCACACAATCGCACAAGATCAATCTCCTTTCTTCCTTCGGTGTCCATACCCTTATCACCATCCCCTTTACCAAATGGCTGGCCAATCATAGTGCTGCCTCCTTTATTGAGCATATTCGAGAATCAATCCCTTTCACACATCTTGTATTGGGACACGATGCTACGCTTGGAAAGGACAGGCAAGGAAGGCCTGCAACAATGGTGGAACTTGGAGAACAATGGGGATTTGAAGTCCATTACCTGGAAGAATTCAGGTATGAGGGTCATCCTGTCTCTAGCACGAAGATCAGGCACCTCATTCAACATGGAGACCTCCATAAAGTCGAGAATTTTCTCGGGCGACCCTACTCGATCTATTCATTAGTCACTCCCGGTGAGCAAATGGGCAAGGCTCATGGACTTCCCCCAACAGCCAATATCGACGTCACTGAACTATGTCTACCTCCGCTTGGCGTTTATGCTGTCCAGCTCGTAAAAGGCCGTCAAAAATTCAGAGGCATCGCAAACCTTGGTGCTGCTCCAACGATGCATGTAAACCGCGAAGTGCAGCTCGAGGTGCACCTGTTCGATTTTAACCAAAACCTCTACAATGAAAATGTCGAAGTGATTTTCCAACAGTTTATCCGTCCAGAAATGATATTCAGTTCCATCGCTGCCCTTAAAGACCAGATCACTCTTGACATTGACAACGCAAAAAATCCGTTACTCGACGTGTAGACCGCGTCAGGGGCTACGTTATACCTCTCTCTAATTTTATCCTTTCCTATTTTTCTTTAAATCATATAGTCTTTTGATATTCAATTATTTAGGATCAAAGATGAGTAACATTAAAGTCGAGTATAGCCAATTGCCAGTATTTCTAGATGGGATAACCCCTGAAATTGGCTATTTTGGCGGCCGCCGCTTCAAAGTAGTAACTGGTAGATCGCTTACCTTTAGAGAACTCATTGAAACAATCAAATCATCAATAATTGAACCAAAAATCCCCCTACTTGTTATTTCCAAACTCAGAAAACTGGATAAAAACGCTTATAATAAATGCTGGTTGATTCAACGTATATTAACTTTCATCTGGGATTTCTTTGAAAATAGAGGCTTTGATAAAGAAAAGGAAATCCGTTTAAAAACCCCGAAAAATTTACTTCAACAGGACCAGAATTATTTATTTAATCTAATACAAGATCCTCTAAATACAGAAGGAATTAAGGAATTCAATGATGAGTTTGCAAATTTTGAGAAATTAGCAGGTCAAACCTGGACTGCCCAAGATTTTAACTTCGAAACTTTCGTATATGCTCTGTGTCATTATTTCGAAACAAAATTCTCTCAAGATGAATTGATACTGGGCCTTACATCTTTAAGTCAGCAATTCACTCATCAAGGACTAAAGGATGTGATAGCTAAGTGGGTCAAAGAAATAAAACCACTAAACATCAAAGAAATAGAAAGAAAGGAAAAACTTAAAGCTGCGAAATCGAAATTAGAAGAAACTGAGAAAAAAAAGGAAGAAATAGAAAAACAAATTGATTTGTCTTCTCAGGAGGGTGTGGAAATATGGAACTCACTAGTTAGAGCTTCGAGAAATAGGAAAGAATACTTATCACTAGAAAGTACCCGTGCATCGGCAAAAGGAAAACGTGAGGCAGCAAATGCGATAAAAGGATATGATGCTCAATGGCGCGATAAGTCAGAGTGCATCTGCTGGGTAGGAGGAATAGAAAGACAGAAATATAGTCAAGGTCTTATAGAAAAAGTCCTTGAAGAGATTGAGTGGAATCCCATTATGATCGCAAAAATCATAAAAGAGGCCGGCTTGGGTTCGTGGATATCAGCCCTTCCAATGAATATCATTTTGAATGTTGTCCAGGAAAAGAAAAGTGATGCTGTACCTCTAGTGCTCGCTTACTTATACCTTTTAAATTGCAATATTCGATGCATCAAAGATTTATATATTGATCATCTTGATGCAGTAAAGATTGAAGTAAATAAAATCCTCTCAGGATTTTGTGAAATGACGAATTTGCCCGGTATACCGCATTTTAAAGATCGGTTAACACTAATTTCCTGCTCTTTAATTCAATCTACACCAATTCAAAATGAATCAGTAAAAGCAATCGACAACGAACTATCCAAAGTGTCTTTTTTGACTATAGCAACTTATTATCCTAAAGCCATGGCAGTAGCGATTGCCACGAGTTTAAATGAATCGCTAGAAAATACATTTAATATGCTTACAATCACATCTAAAAGCGTTAAGGACTTTCATAAGAGCTTTGAAATAGCCTTTTTTATGCCTAATCAACTCGTTGGGTTGATGGCAAAAGATAAAAGGATTGGATTTGAAAATGAACTAGCAAATGAGTTGAAAAATAAAGATTTATTTGGTTTCATGTGTCGTAAAGTCGAAAATTTCTATATTGAATCTTCAAAAGCGGGAATTACCAAATCCAGATATCCATTTGCTTCAAGGTCACTAAAATTAATGAATACTTCTTATTTGATTGATAAGCCTAAAGCCCCCATACTCATTAAGTCTACAATTGCCCTATTCGATAACTGCACCCTTCCATTTTTTGTTTCCAAGGTATTCACGGAAAGCTTAGCAGAAATAGTACTCAATATCTTTGGAAGACAAAAGCTCCTTCGCTGCCAATCCATAGCACCCGCCATGGAAGCAAAACTCAAAGCCATCTTTGCCGCCCTCAATCCAGAGCAACGTAAAAAATATTTTCCTTGAAGACGATAACATATTGCTTGCGAAGCCGTGGAGTGTGGTGCTCTGCACCGCCTTCTGGAGCAACTGTGGACATTACTCTATTCCAATACCACACACTAGTGCCATTCGCGCACTTACTTGACGTGCGTGAATGCAACAACCACGCCAAAAGGCGGTGCAGAGCACCGCACTCCAAGGCTTCGCAAGCAACGCTTCGCGCCACCACATTTTGTTTTGCTTGCGAAGCCTTGGAGTGCGGTGCTCTGCACCGCCTTCTGGCACAACGGTGGGCATCACTCTATTCCAATACCACACACTAATGCCATTCGCGCACTTACTTGACGCGCGTGAATGCAACAACCAAGGCTTCGCAAGCAACACTTCGCGCCACCACATTTTGTTTTGCTTGCGAAGCCTTGGAGTGCGGTGCTCTGCACCGCCTTCTGGCGCAACGGTGGACATCACTCTATTCCAATACCACACACTAGTGCCATTCGCGCACTTACTTGACGTGCGTGAATGCAACAACCACGCCAAAAGGCGGTGCAGAGCACCGCACTCCAAGGCTTCGCAAGCAACGCTTCGCGCCACCACATTTTGTTTTGCTTGCGAAGCCTTGGAGTGCGGTGCTCTGCACCGCCTTCTGGCACAACGGTGGGCATCACTCTATTCCAATACCACACACTAATGCCATTCGCGCACTTACTTGACGCGCGTGAATGCAACAACCAAGGCTTCGCAAGCAAC